>TARA_R110000824_G_scaffold233971_1_pt1 | contig 92377 bp, 91 predicted proteins | sample TARA_R110000824 | Tara Oceans TARA_R110000824 (sample SAMEA4397747) | marine metagenome | biome: Polar Biome; feature: [MES] marine water layer (ENVO:01000295) within the mesopelagic zone...; material: water (ENVO:00002006), including particulate matter (ENVO:01000060) such... | reverse complement strand
ATCGCGTCCTTCTGCGGATCGACCGCCTCGAACTTCGGCGGCGACCACTCGACCGGCACGGTCGGCGACGGGATCTGTCCTGCTGCCCACGCGGCTTCGGTGAACCAGCGCCACACCGGCGCGCAGAACATCGGGATGAACAGCTGCCATTGGACGGCGTCGATCTGGCGGCGGAACTCGACGAGCCCCGCGCGGATCGAGGAATAGTTGACCTGGGAGAGGTCCCCGGTCAGCAATTCATACGGCACGCGGAACCCGGCCGAGATGGTGTGCAGGCTCGCCCGCTTGTATTCGCCGTAGCCGCCGGTGGCCGACGGCTGGTTGAACCGGATGTCCTTGCCGCCGCGGGCATAGGCGATCAGCCCCGGTTCGAACTGTTCGACCCGGTTGCCGTCTGCATCGACCACCGAGGGCGCAATGCCCTGCTGCGCTTCGTCGTCGCCGAAGACGATGGCGGTGACGCAGGCCTCGGTCTTCTTGCGGACCAGTTCGGCCACTTCATAGTCGTCGAGATCGCGCAAGCTACGGATCACCGGCGCGCCCCAGGGAACGCCGCGCGCCTGCGTGCGCTGCTTCTCGTAGACGTGGGCGATCTCGCTCGCCGGGACCGGGCGACTCTGCAGACCGTTCTGCAAGGCCCCGTAAGCGTCGCCCGGATGCTCGGCATGCAGCCAGTAGGCCCGGCGCTTGCCGAGCGGGTCGAACTCGATCCCCTGCACCAGCCGCCCCGCGCCGAAGGCGCCGGACTTGGTGGCATCGAGAAAATCGGCCTCCAGCACCTGCAGTTGCAGCGGCACCGGCAGGCCATCTGATGCCCGCCGGAGACGGCGGCGCGCCAGAACCTCGCCCGCCTCGACCATCTCGCGGCAGATCAGCGTCTGCAGCCCGTAGAAGTCGAGCTGGCCGTCGGCGTCGCACTCCGCCGTCCAGCGCTCGAACAGCGCGTCGACCTTGCGGTCGAGCGTGTCGTCTCCGCTGGCGGCGCGGGGCATGATGCCTGCGCCGATGATGTTGTTGACCAGCACCGCCACGGCCTTCGCCGCATGCGGGTTGTTGCGCACCAGATCGCGCATCCGGTCGCGCAAGAGCGCTCCGGCCACGCCGATCTCGGTGTCGGCCGAGGATCCCGGCGCGCGCCAGCCCTCTGTGCGCCGTCCGCGCGCAGCCCCGTCGTAGCCCCGCGTCAGCGTCTCGAAGGCTTGTCGCGCCATCACGCGGCGGGCGGCCATGCGGGGCGCCACCGTGGCGACGGCGTGATCAAACCAGTTGGCCGACATCAGCGATCCCCGCGCGAGAAGCCAGCGAGCCCGGCTACCGGCAACGGCCGTGTGGTGCCCGCGATGGCACGCTCGATGGTCCGGATCCGGGCGAGCAGATCCTCGGCCGAGCCGTAATCCACCGACTTGCCGTCATAGCTGACCCGGGTCGTGCCGCTGGCATAGGCCCGGCGCAAAGCCGAGAGCTCGGTTTCCGTCCATTCGGTCATGTTCAAAACCATCCTCCGCGCCGCCCGAGCCAGTCGGAGCGGCGCTTGCCCTGCGGGGCCTGTCCCGGCCGGTTGATCTGCCCGGCGGGATCGCTGTCGGCGGGGGCTGCCCCGAGCTGATCCTCGAGGTCGCGCCATTTCTCGTCCGGCCAGCGGTCCGCGCCCGCGATCCACGCGGCGGCGCGGGCGTAGACCCGGCAGTCCAGCGCCTCGTTGCGTTCGCGCAGCTTCTGCCATTCCAGCCGGGCGAAGCCGCGCTTCGTGCGCACCGTCACCAGCTGTTCGGCGACGAACTGCTTCAGCCATTCGTTCTCGACCCAATGCGGCAGATGCACCGAGCCGGGCGGGAACGCAGCCCCGTCGGCCATCTCCTCTTCGGTGGGCCGCGCCAGCCGCAGGAAGCGATAGGTCTCGGCCTTGAAGGTCGACACCGCCACGGTCCACAGCCGCGCGCCGCGCCGCAAGCGCTTGCCGCCCTCGGTCGCGTCGACGAACGTCGGCCCCGACACCGGGCTCGAGCGGTTGAACCCCTCGACGCCCTTCACCGGCGACACCTGCCCAAACCCCTGCGCCCGCGACCAAGAATAGACCGCCGGAGCCTCGTACCCGGTGTCGATGGCAAGTCGCGCAATGCGCAGATGCGCGCCGCGTTCATGCGGCCAGCTTTTGTCCAGCAGCCCGGTCAGCTCCGACCAGGCGTCGTGCCGGTCGGGCCCGCCCTCGATCACGACGTGATCGACGAGCCAGCTTTCCAACCCGCGACCCCAGGCCCAGACATCGACCTCGATCCGGTCCTTCTGCACGTCGGCCCCGGCGGTCAGGAACAGCCCGCCCGCGGGCACCGTGCCGGATGTCCAGCGCTCGCGCCGGTCGTAGAGCCGTTGCCAGTCGGGGGCTTCTCCGGTCTCGACCCATGTCTCGCCGAGGATCGTGTTGCGGAACGCCTTGATCGCTTCATCCGAACCTTGCGCCGCGTCCCAAGCCCGCACGATCCGCTCCCAGCTCAGCCAGCCGATCGGCGAATAGAGTGCGGAGAGGTGATACCCGACCGTGGTCGGATCGGCGGCCGTGGCGGTCGGCCGCCATTCGCCACGCTCCAGCATCGCCGTCTTGTGATGCTCCGCGATTGCCGCGTCGCAGCCCTCGCAGTGATATTCCGCAGTCTCCGGGCGGCCCTTCTGCCAGCGCAGCCGGTCGAACTTCAGCCATTGTGCGTGGCCGCAATGCGGGCACGGCACGAAGAACCGGCGCTGGTCCGATGCCTCGTATTCGCGCTCGATCCGGCTCAGCCCCCGGATGGTGGGCGTCGAGACCAGGAAGACCTTGCGCCGGTGGGCGAAGGTCAGCGAGCGCGCCTCGGCCAGCGTGACCGGGTCGCCTTCCTCGTCGGCCGAGGCCGGATAGGCGTCGACCTCGTCGAGGAAGATGTAGCGCGCCGGGGTCGAGCGCAGCCCGACCGCCGAGTTCGCGCCCGTCATGATCAGGATGCCGCCCGCGAATTCCTTGGACAGCATGGTGTTCCCCGCGTCGCGGGATCGCGCGGGCTTCACCCGCTCCCGCAGCTCGGGGCTCTCGTCGATCAGCGGGTCGATCCGCTGGCGCGAGTTGCGCTTGGCCAGTTCCACGGTGGGCTGGACCGCCAGCATCGGGCCGGGCGCCTGGTGGATGGCGAACCCGATCCAGTTGTTGCCCGCCTCGGTCGCGCCGACCTGAGCAGCCTTCATGAACACGATCCGCTGTGTGGGATCGCCGGGCGACAGCCGGTCCATGATCTCGCGCATGTAAGGCGTGCGCACCGTGCGGTATCGCCCGGGTTCGGCCGAGGCGCGGCCCGAAAGCATCCGGTGCCTGTCCGCCCATTCCGAAACGGTCAGGTCGGGGTCTGGCCGCAGCCCGTTGCCCCAGGCGCGCAGGATCTCGCCGGCGCCGTCGAAGTCCGTCAGGCCATCGCCGCTCTCACCGGAAGTCGGGCCGGACCTCGGCGAGTTCGTCGAGGTGGGCGCGTACATGTTTCTCCAGCACCTTCTGCATCGCGGCTGGCTCCCCGGTGATCTGCTGGCCCGTCGCGTCGCTGCACGAGGCAGAGAGTTCGGCCGCCATCAGCGCCGCCGCGCGCGCGGGCCAGTTCACCCACGCGTCCCGTTCCTCACGCGCCAGCCGGAACACCAGCGCCAGCGCGCGGGCCCGCTCGATCAACTCCCCCTTCAGCTTCTGCAGACGGATGCGCCGTTCCTGCGCCTTCAGCACCTCGTTCGCGGTCTTCGCCTGCAGGAAGGTCGTGCCGCCGCCGACGGCGGGCACCGCCAGCCCCTGCTCGCGCAGCGTGTCGCCGACGGCGGCCACTGCCGCCTCGGGGACAGGCTTCAGCTTCGGTGCGGGCGGCTTCCTCGTCTTGGACGGGTCCGTCGTCTCCGCCCGCCGCGCATCACTTGCGGCCGCGTTGATGCTGCCATCGGGATAGAGGACCAGCCGCTCGGCCGTCTTCGCCTTCTGGATCGCGCCCCGCGACAGCCCGACATGGGCGGCGTACTGGCGCTCGCTCATGCCCTGCATTGACGGCTCCGATTACCATTCAAAATCATGTGCTTATCGAGTTGATAAGCGTCGCGACCGGAGCGAACGTCAGTCCAACGAAGCGATGCAACTCACCAAGGAGCCACACCGATGACCCGCCGCGCGACCGACAACACGAAAGCCCTCGACGCCTTCATCGTCGCGAAGACCGAGATCGACGCGATGCTGGAGCGGCTCGCCGCCCTCAGCGCCGACCACTTCGAGACACACCCCGACGAGATCAACTGGGGCCATGTCGGCACCCTGAACCACTACCGCGCCAAGCTGCGCGAGATCACCGACATGGCCTTCAGCGAAGGCGAACACGCCGAGTAAGACGACCCGCTCCCGGTCCCGCCCGCCGACTGGCGGGCTCGACCTCGTAGAAGGGCCCGCATTCCGCGCGCCCCGATACGGGAGACGACGATGACCAAGCTTTCCGACACCCAAGCCGTGATCCTGAGCGCTGCCGCCCAGCGGCCCGAGCACATCGCCCTGCCGCTGCCCGAGAGCCTGCGGGGCGGCGCCGCCGCCAAGGTGGTCGGCGCGATGCTCGCGAAGGGGTTCCTGCAGGAGGTCGACGCCGACACGCGCAAGGGCGAGCCCGTCTGGCGCGAAACCGGCGACGGCCACGGCGTCACGCTGGTCGCCACCGACGCAGGCCTCGCCGCCATCGGCATTGAGCCCGAGGACGCGAACCCCGCGCCTGCGGGCGCGACGGACGCGCCGACCGAGGAGCCCGCCCCGGACACTCCCAACGAACCGGAGGCCGCGCCCAAAACGCGCACGCCGCGCGAGGGGACCAAGCAGGCCACCCTGATCGCCATGTTGCGCGCGCCGGACGGCGCGACCATCGAGGAGATCATGGCCGCGACGGGCTGGCAGTCGCACACGGTACGCGGCGCGATGGCCGGGGCGCTGAAGAAGAAGCTCGGGCTCGAGGTGACCTCGGAGAAGGTCGAGGATCGGGGGCGCGTGTACAAACTCCCCGCCGCCTGAGGCACCGGACCCCGAGAAGTTGATGGCCGCCGTCCCACAGGGGCGGCGGTCGATCATTTTGCGCTCCGCATCCGGATGGCCTCGAACACCCGACGCAAGGCGAAGGAACGGGCGATCGACAGGACAGTGAAGATGGCGCCCATCTTCAGGTTCTGCGCCAGCGTCGTGTGCAGCCCGAAGACCGGGAAGATCAGGATCTGCGTCACGACCGCGACTCCGTAGCCGACGATCACGTTGGCAACGGACTCGACCAGCGACATGAGGCGGGACTGTTTCATGCTGCGGTCTTGCGCTTTCGCGCGGGTTCGGGCGGGGCGTCCGTGTTCGGCGCATCTGCCGTGGGGGCGGCATCGTCGCCCAGCCGCTCGGCCCTCAACTGCGCGAAAGTCCGGCCGTCGCTGTCGAGGATCGCGTCTCGGCCGGTCTCGGCCTGCCAACGCTCCACGGCGACATCGACATAGGCCGGGCTGATCTCCATCGCGAAGACGCGGCGACCGTTGGCTTCGCCCGCCATGATCTGCGAACCCGAGCCCGAGAAGGGCTCGTAGCAGAGGCCGCCGCGGGCGACGTGCTGGCGCATCGGGATCCCGAAGGCGTCGAGCGGCTTCGGCGTGGGGTGGTCGGGCCGGTCGTCCTTGGCGAAGCTGGGCAGCGCCCATGTCGACGGCAGTGTTTCCTCGGCGACCTTGGGCGGGCGGTTCGGACGCCGCCAGCCCATGAAACAGGGCTCGTGTTTCCACAGGTAGTGCGAACGGGTCAGAACCCCGCGGTCCTTCACCCAGATGATCTGCTGGTGCACGAAGGCGCCCGCCTTTTCCCAGCAGGCTTCCAGCATCGCCTGGCGGCGCGAGGCGTGCCAGCAATACCAGGCGGCGTCCTCGGCGATGGCTTCCGCAACGGCAGCGGCAATGAAGCCGTCGTAGAGGTCCGCGCCTTGGCTGCTGTCATCCCATGTTGTGCCGTAGGATGCCGACCAGTCCTTGTTGCGCGTCGGATGGTTCGAGCCATCGTAGTCCACCAGATACGGCGGGTCGGTCGCGAACAGGATCGCCCGCTCGCCATTCATCAGGCGACGCACATCGATGGCGCTGGTGCTGTCGCCGCACAGCAGGCGGTGGTCGCCAAGGATCCAGAGATCCCCGGTTCGTGATGCCGGATTGCGCGGTGGCTCGGGGATGGTCACCGGCGGCACGGAGCCCCCGGCGCCACCGTCTTCACCGTCGTCTTCCGCGACGTAGGCCAGCAGCTTGTCGAGCTCGCCGTCGGAGAAACCGACAAGCGACACGTCGAAGTCGTCGGCCAGCAGGTCGTTCAGTTCTGCCGACAGCAGCGCCTCGTCCCAGGTGCCCAGCTCCGTCAGCTTGTTGTCCGCGATCCGGTAAGCCCGCCGCTGTGCCTCGGTCAGATGCCCGAGCACGATGACCGGGGCCTCGGTCAGCCCGAGCTGCGTCGCGGCCAGCACCCGGCCATGGCCCGCAATCAGCTCGCCGTCCTCGGCCACGAGGCAGGGCACGGTCCAGCCGAACTCGGCCATGCTGGCGGCGATCTTCGCGACCTGATCCGCGCCATGCGCCTTCGCATTCTTCGCGTAGGGCTGGAGCTTGGCCAGCGGCCACGTCTCGATCGCGTCCGGGGCGAAGCTCAGCGTCATGGCGGGCAAGGTTCCTCGGTCGGGTGGATGCCGGTGGCTTCCGGACTCCGGATGCCGTGCCGGACTCCACACGGAGTCCAGCGGCTACCAGCGGTGTCCGGTCGAAAGGCCAGCGTTCATTGGTGTTTGCGCGGGGCGTGAGTGGCTCAGGCTTCCGGGTGGCTTCCCAAAAATCCGGCCCTGTCGCTGGCGAAGTCCCGCGCTTCGCCCGCCAGCATACGAATATCGCCAGGAAGGAACCGGAAACTGCCGTGGGCTGGACCCCGGCCGGACCCTTGCTGGATACCGGGGTCCAGAAGGTCCCCGTCAACGCAAAGGGGAGAGCGAGCTTTCCAGCGCACTCTCCCCATCTTGCCTTCGGAATAGCACGATCATGTTGCAGATGTCGAAGGAAAAAGTGTTGCAACACATTGGAGTCACTGCGCATTCAGGCGCGCAGCGATCTTCGTCAGCGCCAGTTGCCAGCGCCGCCATGCTGTCGTGCGGTCGCAGCCGAGTTCCCCGCTGATCTGCTTCCACGGCACGCGGGCCGCGCGGAACCAGACCAGCTTGCGCTCCGCCTCCTCGATCCATAGCACCCAGTCGAAAGTCTGCTCGAGCCGGGTGATCGCGGCGGCCGAGGGCCAGACCCGCATCGGCTGGGGTTCCATCGCCGCGATCTCGCGGCTGGTCCGCACGATGTCGGGCCAGGTGTTGAAGTAGCCCTGCGCCTTCACCGGCGGCAGCTTGCGCAGGGTGCGGAACGCCTCCTCGAAATGATCGGCGACGCAGTCGGCGGTCCATTCGCGATCAGCCATGGCGCGCCTCCCTGTCGGAAGGGCGCGGGCCGTATAGCTTCTCGCCCAGCTGGCGGACCAGTTCACGCTCAGGCCAGGTGAGGCGGTCGTCATCGGCGGAGACCGCGAGGACGCCCTGTTCCCGCCAGCCCTCGCGCTTGACCTGGTCGGGATCGCGGCGCCGGCCACCGAAGCCGTGGGGATGCCACCTCATGCGACACCCCCGTTCGTCTCGATCGCCCAAAGCAGGAGCGCGATGGCGTCGGCCTCGTTGTTGTCGGCGGGGCTGAAGCCTCGGGCGCGGACGGCGGTGACCATGGCAGCCTTGTCCGCGTTGCCCTTGCCCGAGGCATGGCGCTTGATCGTGCCGACCGGGACGCCCTCGTAGGGAACGCCCCGCAACTCGGCCCATGCGGTCAGCGTGGCCATGAGCCCGCCGTAGATGTGGCTCGCGTCGGTGCCCGCGTGGCGGCGGACCTCCTCGAACCAGATGGCGGCGACAGGACCGGACAGCCGGTCAATCTCGGTCAGCCAGTTGGTAAAGCGCAGGTAGCGCATGCCGCCACCGTCGAAGCGGCCGGGGCGCAGCGAGACCGTGCCGCTGGTGATCAGACCGTCATGGCCGCGGATTGCCCAGCCGGTCGAGGTGCCGAGGTCGAGCGCGAGGATGCAGCGGTTGCGAGGCGTGTCGAGCGGCAGCGATTCAAACCTTGCGCCGTCGGAATTCGGGATCAGAGTCGGCTGAGCCATGATGGGTCTCCTTTGCCGGGGGCCTGTGGTGGTGGAAGACGACGGCGGTCTGGTGCTTGGCGGTACGGGGCCGCCGTCGTCGGATCGGGAAGCACAACAGACCGTCACGGCGGCGCGCGCGGCTGACCCGGACGTATGGGAGGAGTGGCCAACCCTGTGGGGTGGCCCTCCCATACGTAGTATGGGGGTTTGACACCTAACTGTTCCGAAGAGGACAAGTAGCTGAAATCATTGCGGAATAAGATTTCATGAAGTCTTCGGGCATGAGTTAGGGACCTAACTCTTATTTGCCCGTAACCCGTTGATTTCGTTGAGTGCACAGTTGGCGCTGTCATATGAGTCAGGCCTCACTCATATGAGTTAGGTCGTCCTCCAGCCCCTCCGGGTAGACCCAGACGGCGGGGTTTTCGACCTGCAGGCAGAGCCCGGATTGGGGGCATTTGAAGTGGCTGGGCAGGACCGGACGGGCGGTCGTGGTGACCTCGCCGGTGTCCGGATTGATCTCCTCTACGTGCGCGCCGAACTGCATGCCCTCGACGCAGAGATAGCCGAACCGCGACCGGGTGACGGGGAAGCCGAACCCCGAGGGGTCGCGCAGGAACTTCACGAAGCCTTTGGTCGCCAGCACGCTGAGGCGCTCGCGGATAGTGTGCTTGCTGCCCAGACCGCCCCGGTTCTCGAAGGTCTCGGCGAACTGCATGGCGGTGTAGAGGCGCTCGCTGGCCGCCTCGTCCAGCAGCATGCCGAGGATGACATCGTGCTTGCGCAACCGTTCGGCGTCGAGTTTCGCGCCGACCTCCTTGCGCACCAGGCGCTCGTTCAGCGGGTTCAACTCGACCCACTCGCCCTTCACCTTGTCGATCAGCTTGCCGGGCAGCGCGGGGCCGTTCCGAAGCTCGATCTCCAGCCTGCGGACGGTGCTGTCCTCGTCGGGCCGGTGCATGAGCAGCCCCGAGGTGTAGAAGCCGCGCAGCGCGCTGGCGCCGGAGAGCGCGAGGAAGGGATCGTCCTTGACCTGGTGCTTGCTGGCCTTGCGGGTGTGGTGGGCGAGCATGACGCCCGCGTCCGGATTGACCGCCTCGCGGAGAAGCTCCACCCGGTCCTTCAGGAAGAACATCATGGCGGTATTGTCGTTCTCGCCGCCCCCCTCAGGTCCGCCGTCGAAGAGGTTGCGGATCGGGTCGATGACGATGATGTCGGGCGGCGCGTCGGGGAATGCGGCCCGGATCGCCTCGGCAACGCGGGCGACGCCCTCCGCGTCGAGCAGCAGCTTCAGCTTCGGTGTGGCGATGAAGGTGTCGCGCGCGGCGGCGATCACGGTGGCGGGCAGCGCGATCTGCTGCATGCGCTCGCGCAGGTAGTGATACTGGATCTCGGCTTGAAGGTAGAACACGCGCAGCGGCCGGGGCGGCGTGAAGCCGAGGAACTGCACGCCCGCCGCCATGTGCACGAGCCAGGAGATCAGGAAGTCGCTCTTGCCAACCTTGGGCGCGCCGCCCAGCACCAGGAGCCCGCCCGGGGTCAGCACGCGCGGCCCGATGATGTCCTCGGGCATCGGACTGGTGTCGTCGAGGAGAGCGCCGAGGGTGAATGTCGGCAGTGGGCTGGCCGGGGCGTCGACGCGGGCCGCGCGCAGGAGCGGCGGGCCGTTGCGCTTCACATGCAGCTCCCAGAGGCGTTCGGACTCGACCATCAGCCGATCGAGCGGCCAGGACGGGCGCAGCATGGCGGCGTTGTAGCCGCAGATCGCCGCCCAGCCCGCGAAGGGGTCGAGGCGGCCCTCGTGCACCAGGCGCACGTAATGGCCGATGGCGGCACTGGCCCCCTGGAAGCGGGACCAGTCGTCCACCGCGCCTTCGCGCACCGGCGTGGTGAGCACCGCGTCGATGCCGGGCTTGGCCTGCGGGGCCGAGACGTCGCTGGCGAAGCCCACGCCGGGCAGCGGCGGCATCTCGGCGACCCGTTCGGCGAAATCCACAAGGTCCACCTCGACGTCGCGATGTTCGCGGATCTGCACGAGGCGCTGGTGGCCGTGCTTGTGATAGACGGTGCCGGGCACCCGGATCGGCTGGTGTGCCGAGCGGAAATGCGTGTCGCCGCCGACCTTCACGGCGATCTCGCCGCGCAGGCGACAGAGGGTGGCCAGATCCTCGCCCTCGGCCGGTTCGGTCAGTTTCCACCAGACATGGAGCTTCGTCGCACCCTCGGGCGTGCGCCCGCCGCTTTCGATAATGAGCGTGGGCGGGCCGAGGTGGCGGGTGACATGGTCCAGCTTGGCCGGGATGTCACCCGCGTCGAGATCGACGACGATGGCCTGCATCTGCAGCACATCGGCGGCGCGGGCCTGGCCCTGTTCCTCGACCGTGCCGGGAATGACATAGACGGCGGCGCCCTCGCGGTTCGCCCATCCGGCGAAGGTCGCGAGTTTCTCGGGCGCGGTGTCGTCCGCCGGGATCCAGATGTTGTGCGGCTTGCCGTCCCGGCCCTGACCCTTGTCGACGAAGCCGCGCAGCGGGATCAGCCCCTCGCACCAGCTGAACACGGTGTCGAGGAAGACGGCGATCTGCTCGGGGTCGGGGTCGCAGCCGAAGGGGTTCTCGGACGGCGGCCCGTCGTTGAAATCCATCCACGGGTTGAAATGCAGGATGCCGTCGTCGCTCATGCCGGAAGCCTCCAGCAGCGCTCGAACCACGGGCAGAAGCGGCATTCGAAGAATTCGGGCGTGGTGGCGACGCGTGGCAGAAGCTCGCCCGCATCGGTCGCCTGCAGGATCCGCACGCCCCGGTCGGACATGCGCTGCGCGAGATCGGCGTCGAAGGGCACCAGCTCATGGTGCATCTCGGCCGTGTCCTTGTTGATCGCAGTGAAGAGCGCGGGCGCGGCGCTGATACCGGGCACGCTGGTTTCCATGTAGGCCTGATAGACCGCGATCTGGGCGGCATAGACCGGCTTCGATTTGGTCACACCGTCCTTGACGCAGGCGCGCCAGTTCTTCGCATTCATCGTCTTGCATTCCCAGAGCGCGGGAACGGCCAGACCGAAGTCCTCGGGCCCGGCGGTGACGATGCCGTCGACATGACCGCGAATGCGCCCGCCCGCGACAGAGAACCCGAACTGGCCGCCACCTGGCCGGTTGCCCTTGCGCGTGTAGAGGTCGAAGCCCGCGCCGCGCAGCCAGGCGACGGCCAGATCCTCGAGCGCGTGGCCGATGGCGAAGATGCGCAGTGACTGGCCAGAGAAGTCCTGGCCCTCGTCCTTCGGCGTCGCCGTGAACTCGAACTGAAGGGCGCGCTCGCAGGCATGACCGAGGCGCGAGCCGCCGAGGTAGTCGCGGGGCGGCCGCGTCGCCTGATCGGCGGTGAGCGCCCGGTCGACGGCGGCGTTGACCTGCTCCGCGAAGCTGGGGCGATGATTGTAATCGAGGGTCAAAACGGCACCTCCGGCGTCTGCGCCCGGGCGATGTCGGACATGGCCTCGCGGAAGCCCTCGACGGCTTCCTCGATCAGCGCGCGCACCTGAGCCTCGGTGAGTTCGGCAAGCGGGGTGGCCCAGCCGATCTCGTCCATCAGCAGCGCCACGCGCTTCATGGTGGCGGTGATCGCGGCGCGCTCCTCCTCGGTCAGGTCAACCATGGCGAAACGCTCCCGCGCCAAGCGCGTCCAGAAGGACTGGCAGGGCATCGAGCAGAACCAGACCGAAGGCCGGGGCTGCTTCGACCGGTGCGGATCGAACCAGCCAAAACCACGGGTGGGTTGCCGGCAGACGGCACAGAGCGTCCCACGCGGATGCCAGAGCCGCCGCCGGTCCTCGGCGGTGATGGGGGTGGATGTGAGCATGGGTCATGCCGCCCTCCGTTCGGGAGAGGCCGCCGTGTCGATCAGCTGCCGGATGGCGCGCTTGTTGAAGCCAAAGGTCATCAGCGCGGAGGCGCGGTAGCGCGTCAGGCCGAAGTCATGGCGGCACTCGGGCGGCAGGTACTGGAGCTGCTTCTCGGTCGGCGGCTGGCGCAGCCAGGAGCGGGTCTTGAAGGCGCTTTCGTCGGTTTCGTGGGTGTTCAGCCAGTCGTCGGCCTGCGCGAGGCAGACGGTGCGCTCGCCGACACCCAGCAAGTGGGGGCGTTCGCCCTTCGCGCCGCCGATGGCGTACCAGACCCCGTCCAGCCAGAAGATGCCGCCCCAGGCCGCGAAGCCCGTGGCCATCAGCGCGTCGTCCGTGCCGTAGAGGTCGACCCACGCGAAGCTGGACCGCTTCAGCAGGTCGATCTCGGTCATCATGAAGCCCGAGAGCGGCGCGGCACCGCCGCCTTCACCGGCCTCTTCGTCCTCCCGCGGGAACGCCTCGCCGCAGAGCGGGCATTCGGTGGCGGCAAGCGGGATCTCTGCCTCGCAGGCAGGACAGGTCTTCGTCGGCGCTTCGCCGGTTTCGGTCTTGCCGTCGAGATCGACATCCTGTTCCAGCGTGCCGTGGATCAGGCTCGACGTCCCGAAGTCCAGCACGATGCAGTCGGTCTTGACGATGCCGGGGTGTTCCTCGGGGTCGATGGTGCGCAGGCCGCGCCCGACCATCTGGATCATGGTGGACTTGTAGGAACTGGGGCGCAGCAGCACGACGCAGGAGGTGGGCGGATGGTCCCAGCCCTCGGTCAGCACCGCCACGTTGACGACGACGCGGATGCTGCCCGCCGCGTAGTCGGCAAGGATCGCCTTGCGGGTCTCGGCCGCTAGATCGCCATGGATCAGCGCGGCGGAAACGCCCGCCGCCCTGAAGGCGTCGGTGACATGCTCGGCATGCGCGACGGTGGAGCAGAACACCACGGTCTGCCGGTCGCCCGCTTTCTCCTTCCAGTGGCGGATCACCTCGTCGGTGACGGGGGCGCGGTCCATGATGCCCGCCACCTCCGCCATGTCGAAATCCGACATGGTCTTGCGGACCGAGCGCAGCTCGTCCTGCACGCCCACGTCGATGACGAAGGTGCGTGGCGGCACGAGGTGGCCGGAAGCGATCAGTTCGCCCAGACGCACCTGGTCGGCGACATTGTCGAAGACCTCGCGCAGGCCCTTCCTGTCGCCCCGGTTCGGCGTCGCAGTGACCCCGAAGATCCGTGCGTCGGGATTGGCCTCGCGCACCCGGTCGATGATGCGGCGATAGCTGTCGGCGACTGCGTGGTGCGCCTCATCGACAACGAGAAGGTCGAGGCGCGGCATGTCGGCGAGGTTCGAAGCCCGCGCCAGCGTCGGCACCATGGCGAAGGCGACCTGGCCGCCCCAGGATTTCTCCGTGGCGTCGATGACTGAGGTGGCGACGCCCGGCACCACGCGCTGGAACTTGGCGCGGTTCTGCGCCGTCAGCTCGTCGCGATGGGCGAGCACGCAGGCCTTCGCGCCGTCGCCTATCATCTCGCCGGTGACCGCCGAGAGCATGATGGTCTTGCCCGCGCCGGTGGGCGCCACGCCCAGCGTGTTGCCGCGGGAAGCGAGCGCAGCCACGCTGCGCTCGACGAAGGTCTTCTGGCGGGGGCGCAGGCGCATCGCCGGTCTCCCCCTTACTGCGCCCAGCTCGGCCGACCGGCGTTGCCGGGGGCGGACGCGGGCTGGCTGGGCTGGGTGGCCGTGGTGGGCTGCTGCGCGGCGTTGCCCTGCGCCGGGGCGGCGGAGACCTGCGGCGCGATCGCGCCCATCAGCGCGGCGTAATCGCGATGATCGGGGGTGACCGCGGCGCGGATCTCGTTCTTGTCCTCGCCGTTGGTGTCGGTGCCGATGTCGATACGGGCGATGAACTCGACGCCGTCGAGATCGCCGAAGCCGTTGATGCGGCGGCGGGCCTGCGCCTCGGGCGAGTTGTCCTTGTCCGACACGCCGCGCGCCGAGTTGAGGATGCCGCGGATCAGGCCGCGCCCCATGTTGGCCCAGTCCGGGCCCTTGGGGCTGTAGAGGCCGATCAGCGACCAGACCTTGCGCCGGGCATAGGGGCCTTCGAGCACCGTGTATTCGGCGTCGAGATAGACGGCCCCGGTGGCGGCGCGGCGCGCCCAACCGCCGGTCCAGCCCTGCGAGGAGTCATCGAAGCCGCCGGGACGGAGCGTCAAGCGCACCTTGGCGAGCGTGCCCTTCGGGATGACGTTGGTGTTGGATTGGGCGGAGTTGAAGTCGTTCCAGGGTCCGGACATTGCGCGGCTCCTTTCAGTTGGAGGATGGGACGCGCATCGGCGTCAGAAGGGAAAAGCCACCCCGGCGACCGGATCGGGACACCGAGCATGGCGAGAGGCGCTCAGCCATGGCCGGGCTCCTGCGCGGCGGCGGGATCGGCCGCGGTCACCGGCGGCCAGGTCAGGCGTTCGGAGACTGGCGCCGCGGGGCGCTGGATCTTCTCCATCAGCCGGCCGAGATGCGGGGCCTCGACCCTGTCGAGGCGGCCCGAGCGGTCCTTGGCCGGAAAGCCCCAGGGGTTCAGCGTCTGGCAGACGAAGGCGCGCTGCGGCTGGCCGCCGGGGTCCGGGATGTCGGCCATGGTGATGACCTGATCCACAATTCCCGGCAGTTCGAGCCCGGTCTTCGAGCCGTCGATCTGCGGCTGGAAGACCTTGCGGTTGAAGTCGTCGAGCCGCTCGTCGAGGATGCCCACGAACCAGACATGCTTGCCGCGCGTGTGCTGCAGATGGGTCAGCCAGCCGATCATCTCGCGGCCGTGCAGACCGTAGGCGCCACGGATGTCGGGCTTGCCGGTCTTCTCGGAGAACGCCTCGGGCTGCCCACGGCACCACTGGAAGCAGAGCCGCCCGGCAACGGTGATCGAGTCGATGAAGACGGTCTCGTACTTCCCGATCACCGTGGGATCGCCGTAGCGCCCGCAGACCTCGTCGAAATGCGCCTGGCTGTAGGGCTGGTCTTCGCGCAGCGCCGGGTTCGGCCCGCCGATGAACACCGCGAAGTCGCGGCATTCCTTCCAAGTGCGCGGCCGGAGCGTGTCGATCTCCAGGCCCTCGACGGCCAGATCCCCAGCCTCGAGGTCGAGGAAGAGCGTGGTCGAGGCGTTCAGCGTCCAGAGCAGGCTGGTCTTGCCGATGCCGGACCGGCCGAAGATGACGCCCTTGATGCCCTTGCGCTGCGCGAGCCGCTCATCGGCGCCGATGATGGGAAGGGCCATCACTGGCCCTCCTTCTTCATCACCGCCGTGGCGGCGCGATCTGCGCCGATGCACCCCGCCTCGCGGGCGAGCTTGTAGAGCCGCTTCAGCGCGTCGGCGCGGCGGTAGGCGGCCGTGCTCTCACGCTCCGCCTCCACGATCGCGAAGGCGATCTCGTCGACGGTCGCCTCGACGACCGGCAGCGGCTCGCGCGGCTCGTCACCGGCGCGCTGCGGGAATGCGATGGTTTCGGGGAGGTCTTCGAGGGCGTAGCTCGCCTTGCGAAGACGGGTGAGTTCGTCCGGCTGGTCCGGCATGGCGGTTCTCCGTGGGATGAGGTTATCGAGGAGGCGCATCACGCGGCCTCGCGGACGTCGGGCGCGGGCTCGGCGACGTAGATCGCCAAGAGCGGCGTCCCGTCGGCGTGGGCGCCGGCGTCCTCGATCTGATAGTTGCGGTTGGGCTCGCAGACCTCGGTCAGCTCCCAGCGGCGATAGAGCCCCGGAAGACGCCTGAAATCCTCGAGCGACAGATCGGCAGTGCGGTTCATGCGTGTCTGCTTTCGGTTGGAGGGAAGGCGCTCGGGGCGCTCGAATGGGAAAAGCCACCGGTGGGACCGGATCGGGACATCGGTTCAGGGGATTTCCTCGAGGGCGTCGTGCAGCCGGCGCATCGCGCGCTGGTACCGCTTGCGGGCAGCGGCCTCGGTCAGGCCCAGCTCGACGGCGACTTCGGCCTGAGAGAAGCCCTCGATCGCCACGCGGATCACCAGCAGGGCGTCATCGCCGAGCAGCTTCCGCACGGCGCCGTTCAGCCGTGCGTACCCGGCCGCGCCGATCCCGCTGTCGCCGCTGTCCGCCACCTCGTCGGGATCGGCGCCGCTGGCGAGATGTTCGCGTGTCTGGTCGCGCCGGCGCATGCGGATCATGTCGCGCTCGACATTCCGCAGCACTGTGGCCGCGATCCAGTTGACACGCCCGAGGTCGAGGCCGCGGACAGCCTCGGTGGTGCGCGCCAGAACATCGGATGCGACCTCGTCGGCGGTGCCGATCCTGCGCCAGATCGACCGGCGCCGGATGGCGTCGAGCCCGGGCCAGAGTGCCAGCAACAGCAACGTCAGGGCGCAGTCGGACGCGGGCCCGTCGCCCTGCGCCGCCCCGACCAGCGCAGAGAGGATCACGTTCTTCCGGGCCGGATCGCCGGGCGTGCGGTGCAGCCCGTCCAGCAGGGCCGCCGGATCCCGGAACGGTGCGAGGGCGGCCTGCGCGCACCAGATGGTGTCGAAACTGCGCTGGAAGTGAAGGTTGGAAGAAGAATGCATGAGGTGATCACGGATCTCGTGCCACGCGAAGGACATCGGACGCCTGCCTTGCGGCCAGGCGTCCGGCGCCTTCTCGTGGCCAGGTCAGGACGTCGCGCGTCTCTGCGATTTCAGGGGGTTGGGTGAATGCGCGCGTCAGCGCGCGGGTGCGGTCGCGTTGTTCAGCGTGCCGCAGCCGCGGCAGGTGGCCTGAACCGGAAAGCCCACGAGATACTCGTGCCCCCGCGCGAAGCGCAGGTGCATGCGGCCGTCCCGGCAGACGCCGAGCAGCTTGTCACAGCGCGTGCAGCGCCATTCCGAGTTGTGGGTGGTGGGTATGGTCTTCGCGGCGCCGGACCAGCTCGTCGGGGCTGCCTGGCGCGAGGGGAAGGGAGTCGGCATCGAAGTGCTCCTCTGATTTGGAGCACTCCCATTGGCCGGAGGAATCGGAGCTAGTCAGACCGCCCAATCGGAGCCGGATCGGAGCCAGCCGTCAGATGGCGATCTCCCAAGGCCCTTTTGGGCCGAGACTTCTTAGGAAGTTGGCCTTCAGCTTGTCCCAAAGGGGCCGCTTGAAAATGTTCGACAGGGACTGGTCTTCGGCGATGTCCTTGACAAGATCTCTGGTCGCCATTGGCATTGGGCCGTTCTTGTGGGCATCGACCAGCCGCTGGATGATCGCGATGCGGTTCTCGCCCTTGATGTCGATGGTGCCCGCTCCCGGAACGAAGAGGGTGGCGAAATTGTCTCCCGAGCGCGTCAGGTCGACGGTCTGGCCGCCGCGGGCCAGTAGCCGATGGCGCCGGAACACCGACCGGAGCTTGTCTGCGACCAACGAGATCTCGGCTTGCTGGGTGTCGATCTGATCGACAAGCGGCGCCAGAACGTTGGCTGCCAGACACGGCCCGGGAGCGTTGCCGGCCTGCAGGACCAGTCCGATACCGAGGTTGTTGCGCGCCCGAAGCTCTGTATCGACGGCCGACCGGACCTTCTCCCGGTCGAGACTGCGCGCGAGATAGATCGGAACATCCCCGCCATCGACACCGAGCGTTCCGAGGTAGAGGAGATGATCGGTCAGCTTCTCGATGGAGGGTGCATCGAGCGCTTGTTCGAGACGCGCCTTCAGGTGTTGCGCGACCCAGCCGTCGCGCACCCGATAGACCCTGTAGCGATCCGAACTGCCCGCAGACGACACCTGTCCCTCGGTGACCTTGAGGTTGGCCACCTTATGGTCTCCTTCATCAGCATCTCCATTTTCGACCCGGACGACCACTTCTGCTGCGACCGGACCGACTTCGTGTTCATCGTCGATCAGATCGTCGCCCTCCCAGCCCGCAGGCACGAGAAAGCCAAGGTCGATCAGGAGGTCAGGGTCGACACCACGAGCTTGAAGCCACGCACCGGTGACCCTGTCGACCCCGATGTCCCAGATGGCGAGCAAAGCGGGCATGACCGCCATGCTCTCCTCATCGCCCGGCGCGCGACCCTCACGGAGGATCTTCCAGTGTCGAAGCAGCCGATGCCCCAGAACCCTTTCGAAGGGGTCGTCGATGCTGAGAAGGCTGCTCGTATTGCGGTCGGTGAGCGTGAAGTTGAGGGTTTGCGCCTCATCCCGTCCCGCGCGGAAATACCGGACCGCGAGCTCAACAAAGCGGATTGCGAGCGCCTGCTCGAAAATCCCCCGGAGGCCCGGCTGGTTGTCGATGATTTCGGAGATGTCCTGGTCGATCGTCGTGGAAAGCGAAAGTCGGTTTGCGAGATTGCCGATGCTTATGTCGGCGCGGATCACCTGCGCGCGGTCGATCACCACGTCGTCGAGGTCCGGCAGTTCAAGATCGAGCCCCTGCAGGAACTGCGAAATGTCATAGGCCTGAAAGTCGACGGGCTGGTTGGAATAGGTTTGATCGAGAGCGGTCTCGATGAAGCGTTCGGCGACTGTGTGCCTCAGCTTTCGGTTGCCGGCGCGGACATGCACCCGCCCGGTCGACGGCGTGTAGACGATCATCGCTTCTCCGGGCGGGCGGAAATAGATGCTCGACCGATTGCCATCGTCATCGATCTCCCTAACGCTCGTGGGGGGATCGGGATGGAACAGCAGGTACATCTCCGCCGCCGGTTCATCGCCGTCCTCGGGGATGTCGAACTTGTCGATGCTGTAGCCGTCGCCGCGATCGAGACGCTTGTTGAGGTCGACCAGAAGCTCTTCGAGCAATGCGCTGCCGGCGTCCGGGCCCCCGTCGACCGAAGGCTCAGCCATGAAGGTCTGGTAGTGCTTGTCATAGCGCCGGTAGAGACGCAGGTGCAGGCTGTTCTCCGCCGCTTCAAACAAGCCATGCTCGTTAGCGAAAGCCCAAAGGCTACGCGCGAGCTTGTCACGCCGGTTTCGAAGTTCCTTGGCGCGGTCGGGTTCGAGCGTGGTAGCGGCGAGACCTTGGAGGACGTACTCGCCGCGGTCGCTCGCGATTGTGACGATCCGGGCTGCTTCAGCCTCGAGCGGGCCCAGCCGGTCCTTCTTTTCCTGCGGCAGCATATTTCTGGCAACTGTCGGACCGTCCGGATTGTCGGGGTCGAACTGGTAGGTGGCGAGCCAGCTCAACCTCTCGAAAGCCTTGCTCTTAAGGAATCCGGACAACAGTTCCGGCTCTGCATCGTCGAATAGTCGAGAAAGATTGGGGCAGGTTCTGGCCGGGACGCGTACCATCGAAGTCTCCGAGAATTCTGACTTGCGCTATTGATGGCGATCGAGGCGCCGTGCTCGGAGCTTGATACTGCGACGTCCTCTCCGGAGACCGAGGGCAGCATGGCCTTCTCGCCGAACAAAGACGTCCGCTGAGGCAAGATCCACGCGCGCATCCTCGATCTGCTCCAGGACACGGGGGCCGATCGGAGTTGCTTTGCGCGCCATGAACTTACCTCAATGAACTACTGCTTTCGACTGATTCAACTCGCGATTGTCGCGGACAAATCGGTGATCGGCAAGTCCTGACGTTCTCTACCTGTTCGCAGCCGTGAATCCTGTCGGGTGAGATGTCCCATCACGGACGGTGTGGTGGCTTTTGATCGGTAAGGAAAACACCGATCACGGCCACGAGACATGAAACGCCCCAATCCGCTCCCGCCCGACCAGATGACGCCGGCAGAGCGCCGCACTGAGCTGTGCGGCCTGCTGGCGCTCGGGCTGGTTCGGCTGCGGATGCACGAGGGGAACGAAGTATCTGACGATACTGGAGAACGTTGCCTACACTATCCGCCCGACCAATGCCGTCATGCAACTCCAACTCGCCGGAGAAATGCATGAACAAGCCCGATCCCATCCCCGCGCGCCTGGCCGCGCTCAAGACCACGCCGACGCCCGACTTGAAGAAACAGTGGCGCGACCTATTCGACAGTGAGCCGCCGCCGTTCAACCGCCGCTACCTTGAAAGCCGTATCGCCTATCGCATCCAGGAACTGGCCTATGGCGGGCTGAAGCCGGAGACGATCCGGCGCCTTGAGCGGCTGGGCGAGGAACTTGACGGCGGCGACCGGGCGAAGCGGAGTATCCGCGCCGATCGCGACCGCCCGATCACCGGCACGCGCCTCCTACGTGAATGGCAGGGCGTCGAGCAGATCGTCACCGTCACCGCCGACGGATTCGAATGGCAGGGCCGGCCCTACAAGTCGCTGTCCGCCATCGCCCGCGCCATCACCGGCACGCGCTGGAACGGCTGGGTGTTCTTCGGCCTCAAGAACCACAGGGGGCGGACATGACGAATCCGCCCGAGAAATCGAAGATCGTCCGCAAGCTGCGATGCGCGGTGTACACCCGGAAATCCTCCGAGGAAGGGCTGGAGCAGGAGTTTAACTCGCTCCACGCCCAGCGGGAGGCCTGCGAGGCGTACATCGCCAGCCAGCGGTCCGAGGGCTGGGTGCTGGTCCGCGATCAGTATGACGATGGCGGCATCTCCGGCGGCACGCTGGAACGACCCGGCCTGAAGCGCCTCTTGGAGGACATCGAGGACGGGCTGGTGGACGTGGTGGTGGTCTACAAGATCGACCGCCTCAGCCGGTCGCTGGCGGATTTCGCCAAGCTGGTCGAGGTCTTCGACCGCAACGGCGTGACGTTCGTCTCGGTCACGCAGTCGTTCAACACCACCACGTCGATGGGCAGGCTGACGCTGAACATCCTGCTGTCCTTCGCCCAGTTCGAGCGCGAGGTGACGGCCGAGCGGATCCGCGACAAGGTCGCCGCCAGCCGGAAGAAGGGCATGTGGATGGGCGGGGTGCCGCCCTACGGCTACCGCGTCGAGAACCGGAAGCTGGTGGTCGACGAAGACGCCACCGCGCATGTGCGCTGGATCTTCGACCGCTTCCTCGAGATCGGGTCCTGCACGGAGCTGGCGCGAGAGGTCGGCGCACGCGGCATCCGAACCCCGCGCGGGAACAGTATCGACAAGAAATACATCTATCGGATGCTCAGCAATCGCGCCTACATCGGTGAGGCGGTCCACAAGGGCGAGAGCTATCCCGGCGAGCACGACGCCATCATCGACCGCGAGACGTGGGACCGCGTCCATGCAATCTTGCAGGAAAGCCCCCGCAAGCGCGCCGCCCGGACTCGCGCCGACACGCCCGCGCTGCTGAAGGGACTGCTCTTCGGTCCCGATGGCGCCGCGTTCTCGCCGACCCATACGCGCAAGGGCGACAGGCTCTACCGCTACTACGTCAGCCAGACAGTGCTGAAGCATGGTGCCGGGTCATGCCCCGTGGGCCGCGTGCCAGCAGGGGAGATCGAGGCAGCGGCCATCGACCAACTCCGTGCCGTGTTCCGGCAGCCAGAGATTGTTGCGGGGACTTGGAAGGCGGCGCGTGCCCACGCCGACGACATCTCCGAGGCCGACGCCCGCGCGGCGTTGCAGCAGCTCGACCCGCTGTGGGACGAACTCTTCCCCGCCGAGCAGGCGCGCATTGTCACGCTGCTGGTCGAGCGCGTCGATATCGGCACGAACGGGCTCAACTTCCGGCTCCGGATGGACGGCCTCGGAGGGCTCGCGCGCGAGATGCTGTCTGGCAGCATCGGAGCAGCGGCATGACCCGCGCGACGGCGGTCCCCGAGACGGTTACAATCCACGTGCCATTCCGCATCGTGAAGCGCGGCGGGCGGAAAGAGATGCAGCGGCCATCAGGTGCCCAAGCGCGCGGGAGGCCGGACGATACGCTCATCAAGGCGCTTGCGCGCGCGTTCCGCTGGAAGAGGATGCTCGACAACGGTGACTTTGCCACGGTAGCCGACCTGGCCGCACAGGAAGGCATCGCTGTCTCCTACCTCACGCGTGTGCTTCGGCTGACGCAGCTTGCGCCCGATCTCGTCGAGGCGATACTCGACGCACGGCATCCCCCGGGCCTAACGCTTCAGTCGCTGCGAGTGCAGATCCCCGATGAATGGTCGAGGCAGCGCGAGTCCTTGCTGCCAGGGACGGAATAAGGCTTGCGGCATCAGTCGGCCCCACTGTAGCTTCTCCGAGCCGTTGTCAGGCGAAAGAGCTGCCAAACCAAAGAATTGCGCGTTGATCTGAGCCGAGTTCTTTGACAAGCCGTTTGCTGCGCGATGGCATGTCGAAACCGGGCGAAGTAGATTGCGCATGAACGAAGCCGACACCTGCAGGAAGTTCGTCGTCCCGAAGCTGCAGGAAGCAGGCTGGGATGATCGCCCGCACGCGATAAACGAGCAGAGAACTTTTACTGACGGCCGAGTTGTATTTGTCGGCGGCAAAGCTCGCCGTGGCAAGCAGAAGCGCTCAGACTATCTTCTCCGCTATAATCCGGATTTCCCGATCGCCGTCGTTGAGGCCAAATCCCGCTACCGGCACGCCGCGGAGGGCCTCCAACAAGCCAAGGAATATGCAGAAATCCTTGGACTTCGGTTCGCGTATTCGACCAACGGGATCGAGATTGTCGAGTTCGACTACACGACCGGCATCGAGCGAACGATTTCGGATTTCCCGGCGCCTGATGACCTTTGGGCTCGGCTCCGCCGCGCCGAGGGCATTGTCGACGACCAAGTGGCCGATCGGCTGCTGACGCCCACCTTTCCAGACCGAGCCAAACCCCTTCGCTACTATCAGGAAATCGCGGTGAACCGCGCGGTCCAAGTGGCCCTTCAGGGCAGGAAGCGGGCCCTTCTCACACTGTGCACCGGAGCGGGCAAGACTGCCGTCGCCTTCCAGATCTGCTGGAAGCTATGGTCAGCACGCTGGAATTCCAAAGGGGTCAACCGAAACCCGAAGATCCTGTTTCTCGCTGATCGCAACGTCCTAGTCGACGATCCGATGGCAAAAGACTTCAGCCCGTTTGGCGACGCCCGCCACAAGATAGCTGGCGGCGTGGCGGTCAAGAGCCGCGACATGTATTTCGCGATCTACCAGTCCATCGCGCGTGACGAGAACCGTCCCGGCCTCTACCGAGAGTATGCGCGCGACTTCTTCGATCTAATCATCATTGACGAATGCCATCGCGGCAGTGCGCGCGACGACAGCAACTGGCGAGAAATCCTCGAGTGGTTCGAGCCTGCGACCCAGATCGGAATGACAGCGACGCCGCGGCGAGAGGATAACGTCGACACCTACAACTATTTCGGCGATCCGCTTTATGAATACAGCTTGGCGCAGGGGATCGCTGACGGCTTCCTGGCCCCGTATCGCGTCCATCGCGTCATATCGGACTACGACGCTGCCGGCTGGCGACCAACGCGGGGTGAACTTGATCGCTATGGTCGCGAGATCCCCGACGCCGAATACTCGACGCGGGACTTCGAGCGGGTCGTGGCGCTGCGGGCTCGAACTCAGGCTATTGCGAAACATCTCGCGGGCTTCATGGCCGAGACCGACCGCTTCGCGAAGACCATCGTCTTCTGCGTCGACCAGGAACACGCGCTCGAAATGCGGCAGGCGCTCGCCGCCCTGAACACCGATCTCGTGAAGGACCATCCCGACTACGTTTGCCGTGTGACGTCCGACGAAGGCGATGTGGGAAGCGCGCACAGGGCGAAGTTTCAGGATGTCGAGACCCAGACGCCGGTCATCCTCACCACGTCGCAGCTTCTCACGACCGGCGTGGACGCCCCGACCTGCAAGAACGTGGTGCTCGCGCGGGTCGTCGGCTCCATGCCGGAGTTCAAGCAGATCATCGGACGGGGCACCCGTCTCCGGCCCGACTACGGCAAGCTCGCCTTCAACATCATCGACTACACCGGAACCGCGACGCGCATGTTCGCCGATCCCGCCTTTGACGGCGATCCCGTCCGCGAGGACGAAGCGGTGATCAATGCGGACGGCGACATCGTGGAAGAGCGCGAGATCGAAGAAGTGGCGCCGGATCCGGACGATTTTCCTGAAGGGCCCGATATCCCGGATGGACCGGTCGAGCTGGGGGACGAGGGCGAGAACGGGCCCCGCAAGTTCTATGTCGACGGCGGCGAGGTCGCGATCGTCCGGCACCTCGTGTACGAACTCGATTCTGACGGCCGGCAACTCGCCTGCCGCCAGCTCACCGATTACACTGGCGACAAGGTCCGCACACTCTACCCCAATGCGTCGGAACTGCGCACGGACTGGCTCGATCCCGAACGCCGGGCGGAAATCGTCGAGCGGCTCGAGGAAAAGGGCATCGACCTCGATTCCCTGGCTGATGCAGTCGGAAAGCCGGAGGCCGACCCGTTCGATCTCCTTTGCCATCTCGCCTATAACGCGCCGCTGCGCACCCGGCGCGAGCGCGCTGACCGTCTGGTGAGGGAGCAGGACGAGTTTCTGGACCGCTTCGGGCCGGATGCCCGCGAAGTTCTGGATGCCGTGCTTGAAAAGTATGCCGAACATGGCAGTGCCCAGTTCAAGCTGCCCGACATCCTTGAAGTGCCCCCGTTCAACGAGTGGGGCAACGTCATAGAAATCGCCGCCCGCTTCGGCGGGGGCAAGGAGCTGCGCAGCGCCGTCACCGAGCTGCAGCGTCTGCTCTACACCGCTTGAATTGAAGGAGCTCTATCTTGGCTACAACCGCCCGAAAGAAGGCTGCGCCGAAGCAACTGACCACTGCCCAGCGTCTCGACAGCATCATCAAGTCCGCCCGCAAGATCATGCGGAAGGACAAGGGGCTGAACGGCGACCTTGATCGGTTGCCGATGCTCACCTGGATCATGTTCCTGAAGTTCCTCGACGACATGGAGCGGATCGAGGAGGGACGCGCAGAACTTGCTGGCAAGGATTATCGCTCGATCATCGAGGCCCCTTATCGCTGGCGCGATTGGGCGGCGGATGCCGATGGCATCACCGGTCCCGACCTCCTGTCGTTCCTCGTTTCCGAAATGACCGAGCGCCCGGACGGCACACGCGGCCCGGGGCTCTTCACCTATCTCCGAGGCTTGCGCGGCGACAATGGGCGGCGCGAGCGGCGCGACGTGATCGCAACCGTCTTCCAGGGCTTCGCCAACCGGATGGAGAGCGGCTACCTGCTGCGCGACGTGGTCAACCTGATCGACGGCATCCATTTCGATTCTTCGGAAGAAGTTCACACACTCGGCCGCCTGTACGAGACGCTGCTGCGCGAGATGCGCGACGCTGCAGGGGACTCGGGCGAGTTCTACACGCCCCGGCCGGTCGTGCGGTTCATGGTCGAGGTGACCGACCCCAAGCTGGGCGAAACCATCCTCGACCCGGCATGCGGCACCGGGGGATTCCTGACCGAGGCGTTCCTCCATCTTGAGCGCGAGGCCGATACAGTCGAGAAGCGACGCATCCTCCAAGAAGACAGCTTCTTCGGCGGCGAGGCCAAGTCGCTGCCGTTCCTGCTGTCCCAGCTCAACCTCCTGCTGCACGGCCTGCATGCCCCGCGCATCGACCCGGGCAATGCCCTTCGCTTCCGCCTGGCCGAGATCGGCGAGGATCAGCGGGTCAATGTCATCCTGACCAATCCGCCATTCGGCGGCGAGGAGGAGGCAGGCATCCTCAACAACTTCCCCGAGGACCGGCGCACGGCCGAAACGGCGCTGCTGTTCCTGCAACTGATCATGCGGAGGCTGAAGCGCGCCGGGCGCGGGCGGGCCGCCGTCGTCGTTCCGCACGGCACGCTGTTCGGCGATGGCATCTCGGCGCGGATCAAGGCGGACCTGCTCGAGAAGTTCAACCTGCACACGGTGGTCCGGCTGCGTGAAGGGGTGTTCGCGCCCTACACGGACATCCCGGCAAACCTGATCTTTTTCGACACGACCGGACCGACGAAGGACATCTGGTACTACGAAATGCCGCTGCCGGAGGGCCGCAAGAAGTACTCGAAAACCGCGCCCATGGCCTATGAGGAATTTGCGGACTGCCTTGCCTGGTGGAAGAAGCGCGAGCCGAACGAGCGCGCCTGGAAGGTCTCCGCCGCTGACCTGATCCAGCGCGACGCTCAGGACCGCGTTGTCGCCTGCAACCTGGACATCAAGAACCCGCATTCCGGCGCGATCGCCGATCATCGCGCGCCGGCCGAGATCGTGGACGCGATCATCGCACAGGAACAGCGGATCATCGGGATCATGGACGAGATCAAGGCCGTGCTGGCGGAGCGGGTGTGATGGCTACATCGACCGTTCCGTTGTCCGAAATTCTCGAGCTTGCCGTCGATCCTTGCCCAGTGGAGCCCGATGCCGCTTACCCGATCCTCGGCGTCTACGGTTTCGCTCGCGGGCCAATTGCTCGGCCGCCGGTGCGTGGCTCAGAGATCAGCGCAACGACCCTGTACAAGGTGAAGAAAGGCCAGCTCGTGTACAGTAGGCTCAAAGCATTCGAGGGAGCATACACGGTCGTTCCGCCCGAGCTGGACGGATACTTCACCTCCAACGAGTTCCCGGCGTTCGACATCGACCCCGACCGTGCGGACCATAGATACCTCCAATGGTTGTTTCGCCAGCCTAGCGTTTGGCGCGAGATTGCCGTCGGTAGCAAGGGCATCGGTGCCCGTCGCGAGAGAGTGCACCCCGATCAGGTCCTGAGTTACCGGATCGACCTTCCGTCCCTCGCCGAGCAGCGCCGCATCGTCAAAAGACTCGACCGGGTCGCGGCGCTGGTGGACGACCGCCGCAACGCCATCGAGGCGGCCGAGCGCGAAACGCAGGCACTGCTGCTGAAAGCCTTCCAGCGCGCCATCGACGGCGCCCCCCTGCGCCCCATGGCCGAGGTCGCGCCGCTGGTGCGAAGACCGGTCGAGATCGATCTCGACGCTGCCTATCCGGAACTCGGCGTCCGGTCATTCGGTCGGGGCACGTTCCACAAACCCGAACTGCCCGGCGTTGAGGTCGGCAACAAGAAGCTGTTCCGCATCTGCGCGGGCGACCTCGTGTTCAACATCGTCTTTGCTTGGGAAGGCGCTGTCGCCGTCGCTCAACCAGAAGACGATGGCCGGGTCGGCTCACATCGTTTCCTGACCTGCATTCCAGCGCCGGAAACCGCAACCGTCGAGTTCCTGCGCTTCTATTTCTCGACGCCCGAGGGATTGCAGAAGCTGGGTGAAGCATCTCCTGGCGGAGCGGGACGGAACCGGACGCTCGGATTGAAGAAGCTTGAAAGCCTGCAAGTGCCGGTCCCACCAATCGGTCGACAGCACTGGTTCGACCGCCTTCAGACGAAGGCGCACGAAGCCCGCACCATCCGCGCCAACACCGCGCAGGATGTGGAGGCCCTGATTCCGGCCATGCTGCACGAGATCTTCGACGGTGGGGCGAAGGCCGCGTGACTGTGAGCCGGGACGATCAGCCCGATCTGCTATCGGACCTTTCGGATCTGGACTTCGTCCGTCATCTGCTGGCCGACCTTCATGACGACCTGCCAGGGAAGGTCGGCCGTTTCCGGATGCTGACAGATCTGGGCGGCCAGATGGGTCGATCCGGGACGATGATTTTCGGCGGCCATGCGGCCTGTCACGCTTGGGTCGAAGCGCGTTCGTCGTTCGTGCACGGCAACTATGTGGCGACGATCCTGCTGTGTCAGGGGCTCGTGGAGCATCTGCTGGCGGCATATCTTCACGCCGGGCTTCTGGTTGATGACATTCCGGATCGCATCCAGTTCGCCGACACCCTCCGCCGCTGCCGAGAGCGCGAGGTAATTTCTGATGAAGACGTCACCGACCTCCGCCGCATGATGGCGCTGCGAAACCCGCTGTCGCATTTCCGGCATGTAGATGATGGCAGCAATCTTGATCGTCGCAGCATCGATGAGAGCAGATCGGCGGACGACCTACTGCGCCACGACGCGATCTTTTCGATCAGCCTTGCGGTGAGGATGCTCGCTAAGCCTGCGTTCCGGCTTTGTTGAATCAGGGCTCCGCGCAAAATGTTCGATCTCCGTTCCATCCGGCATCCAGATGGAGTTGCGAAATCCTCGGCAAGAGTGAGGTCACAAAGTAACTCAAAAACAATGCCTTAGGGCTGTTCACCGGAATGAGGGCGGTTAACAGGTCCGGAGAATATCGGCCCGGAGAGAACGCGTGCGCGCGTTTTGGGGCGTGGGCCGGTTAACAGCCCCTGCCGCATAACCCTCGAAAACAACGGAAAAATCCGGCCGCAGCCGGATCAGGAGAACGCTTTCGCGAGGGCAAGTGGCGGAGAGGATGGGATTCGAACCCACGGTACAGCTTTACACTGTACAACGGTTTAGCAAACCGCCGCCTTCAGCCACTCGGCCACCTCTCCGGCACCCCGTGTATGCCCAAGATTGCGGCTCGCTTCAAGCGTCATGTCCGGACAACGGCCCTCCGCCCCCTCAACCTCTCGGTTTGCCGTGATAGCGGATCAGCCCCTCCTGGGCGACCGAGGCGACAAGCTGCCCCGACCGGGTATAGATGCTGCCCCGGTTGAACCCCCGCGCGCCCGAAGCCGAGGGGCTATCCTGCGTATAGAGCAGCCAATCATCGCTGCGGAACGGGGCATGAAACCACATCGCATGGTCGAGGCTGGCCGTCTGCAGCTTGCCCGACAGCCAGCTGACCCCATGCGGCCGTATGCAGGTATCGAGCAGCGTCATGTCGGAGGCATAGGCAGTAATGCACTGATGCAAGGCGGGGCTGTCCTCGACCTCCTTCCGGGCACGGAACCAGACATGCTGCGCCGGCTCCATCGGTAGCGGGTCGATATAGTCCTGTGGATTGACCGGCCGGATCTCGATCGGCCGCGGGCGCGCGAAATGCCTGGCGATATCGGGCGGCAGCCGATCCTGAATGGCTTTCCGCAATTCACGTTCGTTCGGCAGGTCCTCCGGCGCCGGAACATCGGGCATGCTCGCCTGATGCTCGAAGCCGGTCTCCGGCACCTGAAACGAAGCCGCGAGATTGAAAATCTGCTTGCCGTGCTGGATCGCCACCACCCGCCGCGTCGTGAAGCTCTTGCCATCACGCGAACGGTCCACCTCATAGAGGATTGGAATTTTCGGGTCGCCCGGCCGGATGAAATAGGCGTGAAGCGAATGGCATATCCGCTCCTCCACGGTCCGGTAGGCAGCCACAAGCGCTTGGCCAATCACTTGCCCGCCAAAGACGCGCTGCCAGCTGACGTCCGGGCTGTGACCACGAAACAGATTCACCTCGATCTGCTCGAGATCAAGAATCTGTATAAGGTCTTCGACCGCGTCCTTGTCCGCGGTCGGGCCATTGTTCGCAGAGTTGTCGGTCATGAAACCCGGTCTCTCCTGTCGCGCGGTTGCTGGCGGAAAGCCGGAACATAAGCGTCCGATGCCGGGCTGTCACCGTCTTTGGGCGGATCCAGAAAAACAAATAAATTCAGTATCTTATTGGTTGGCGAGCCACTCGCGCGCCTGGCGCTGTGCCTCGGCGATCTCCGCCGGTGTCATCTCGACGGTCAGTTCTGCCCGACACATGCGCGCCGCCTCGCTTCCCTTCATCGCCGCCAGATTGAACCACTTGTGCGCGGTCACGAGATCGACATCGACGCCCCGGCCTGTCGAATACATCAGCCCGAGATTGTAAAGCGCATCGCACTTGCCACCCTCGCTGGCAAGTTCGCCCCTCTCGATCTCGTCGAGTTGCATACGCGCCATGTCGGTTCCTCCTCAAAGGAACGGCGCGCCCCCGGCCCATTGCCCATTTGCGCCTGCCGTTCATCGAAGAAGCAAGGAAACCCCCTTGCCCATGGAAACACTTTCCATGGCCGCTCTGAAAAATCGGTTAACGTCCGGCTCACCAGAACGCCGCAATTTGCCTCAATTACAGTGTCGGAACGGCCATGCCGCGCCGCACAGCCGGCCGCGCACCGACCTCCGCCAGCCAGCGCCGTACATTGGCCGCCTCACCGGCGATCTCGGGCTTCATTCCGGCAATCGGGTCAAGCGCCGGTAAGATCCACGGATAGGTAATCATGTCGGCAATCGAGTAGTCCCCACCAAGGAACTGTGCTTCGCCGAGCCGCTTGTCGAGAACGGCAATCAGCCGTGCTGCCTCGCTTGCATAACGTTCAATGGCATAGGAAATCCTGTCGGGCGCCGCATTGGCGAAATGGTTGAGCTGCCCGAACATCGGACCGACACCGCTCATCTGCCACATCATCCATTCGAGCGTCTTGGCCCGCTGCGCGCCCTTTGCCGCGAAAAACTTGCCGGTCTTCTCGGCAAGATAGATCAGGATAGCGCCAGACTCGAAAACCGGAAGCGGGCCGTCATCGGCATCGCGGTCAACGATCGCCGGAATGCGGTTGTTGGGGCTGATCTTCAGAAATGCTGACGCGAACTGTTCGTTCTCGCCGATATTGACGGGATGCACCACATAGGGAAGCCCGGCCTCTTCCAGCATGATGGAGACCTTGCGCCCATTGGGCGTCGTCCATGTATAGAGATCGATCACGAGGCACCATTCGTGTTGAAACTGATGAGTGGCGCGACTATGGCGGCAGCACGACGGCGCCGTCGAGTGGGGATCAGTAAGCGACCGTCACTTCGACGTGATGATGCCGATGCTTCTCGCAGACATAGGGCACGACACGATATTCACCCGCAGCGAGCCGGGTCCCGACCGCCATTTCCGGCAGAAGAAAGTCTCCGACGGTTCGTCCCTCCGCATCCCGGATCGAGAATCCGTAAGTGCCGTACATGACCCGAACCACGGTGCCGTCCCGCGGGACGGTCAGCACCCGTCCCCAGAGGTTTTCGGTGCCATAGGCATCCTTCTTGATCATGCTGCCGGTGCCAGTCGTCATGTCCGCCTTTGCCGCCAGTGGCAACGTTACGGTCGCAACGGCGATCAACATGACCTGAAAAATGCGCATTATGGCGTCCCCCGAATGCGAACAGCGCCCCCATCTCCGAGGGCGCTGCCAGCATAGCATAAACGAACCGGCCTTTAAGCTCGACCCGCTAACCCATTGTGCGCGTTGCCCGAACAGGGGCCTTCCCCTGGCCGGTTTCCTTGTTCATATCGCCGATGGTACGCCGGACAAAATGATGGGCTTGGCCCGCAATCGGACCAAGCCCAGCCATCTGCCAGAACAGCCATTGGTCGGCCTCAATCCTCGATGGCACACTGGCAAAACGGAATTCTTTCGCCCTGCCGCCGAGATATTCAAGGATACCCCCGACTCGAAATTCGAAATCGGCTTCCCCCCGGGACCGTCAGGATCCACGATGGCTGGCATCCGGTTGTTCGCTGCGATCTTCAACTCGGATCGCTTGAACGGGTCACCAATACCGATATTCACCGGCCGGACCGCGTAAGGCAGCTTGCACCTCCCCAGCATGATCGAAACCTTCCGGCCACCAAATCCCGGCCGGTCGTGGCAATCGATCGACTTGGCTTCGCCCCGCATAAACGCGGGACTCCACCTGGCTGAAGAACGCTTCGCCGCCGCCTTCGCGGGTTTTGGCCGGCGAGTATCGCTCATTGGGCCTTAAGCGGCCTTCTTGCGTGCTGCAGGCTTCCGCTTCGCAGCGGGTTTCCGCTTTGCAGCCGGCTTCTTCTTGGCGGCAGGCTTCCGCTTCGCGGGAGCCTTCTTCGCCGCCGTCTTCTTGGCAGCGGGCTTGCGCTTCGCGGCCGGCTTCTTCTTGGCGGCGGGCTTGCGCTTCGCGGGAGCCTTCTTGGCAACCGTCTTCTTCGCAACCGCCTTCTTCACGGCCTTCTTCTTGGCCGGGGCCTTCTTCTTGGCCGGCGCCTTCTTCTTGGCGGGGGCCTTCTTCGCCGCGGTCGTCTTCGCCGCGAGCTTCTTCACTGTCTTCTTCTTGGCAGCGGGCTTCTTGGCCGCGGCCTTCTTGGCGGGGGCCTTTTTGGCCGCCGCTTTCGGCTTAGCTTTTGTCTTGGTAGCCATATTTCTCTAGCTCCTGATGTGCCGTTATCGTTGGCGACAATCTGTGTATTCGCAACGCACACACTGCGAGCGCCCTCGTACCCCTCAGGCGCACACAAATAATATGAGCGCGGACAAAGCGCTCGGCAACACATTGCAAAGGTTTTGTGCAAGCGTCCCCGTCCCACTCTCGGTCGAGAGTGGTTTACAAACGGTTCACCTGGAGGCCAGAAATTTTCGTCAGCCTTCGGATGATAGGCCGAGTTTTCGGGCGAGGATTTCGTTGACGACTTGCGGATTTGCCTTGCCAGACGTGGATTTCATCACTTGTCCGACAAACCAGCCCGCAAGTTGAGGCTTGACTTTTGTTTGCTCGACTTTATCGGGGTTTGCCGCGATGACGGCGTCGACAGCGGCCTCGATCGCCCCTAAATCCGTGACTTGCCTTAGGCCTTCTTCCTCGACGATTTGGGAGGGGTCACGGCCCGTTTTGTACATCGAATCAAAAATCTGCTTGGCGATTCGCCCGGAGATGGTGCCGTCCGAGATCAGATCGAGCAGCTCGCCGAGCTGTCTTGCACTCACCGGAGACTGCTCGATCGAATGCCCTTCCCGGTTCAGCGCGGCGAAGAAATCGCCGGTCACCCAGTTGGCTGCCAGCTTCGCATCCCGTCCATTCGCCACCGCCTCGAAGAAGTCGGCACGGGCGGACTCGCCCACCAGCACGGTCGCGTCATAGGGCGACAATCCATAGTCCGAGATCAGGCGCGCCTTCTTCTCGTCCGGAAGTTCCGGCAGGGCAGCCCGGACCGCGTCGACATCCGCCTGTTTCAGCACCAGCGGCAGAAGATCGGGATCGGGGAAGTAGCGGTAGTCATGCGCCTCTTCCTTGGAACGCATCGAGCGTGTCTCGCCGGTTTTCGGGTCGAAAAGCCGCGTCTCCTGATCGATCTTCCCGCCGTCTTCGAGAATTTCAATCTGCCGCCGCGCCTCATGCTCGATCGCCTGGCCGATGAAGCGGATCGAATTGACATTCTTGATCTCGCAGCGCGTACCCAGCGGCGCGCCCACCTTGCGCACCGAAACGTTAACGTCGGCGCGGAGCGAACCCTCCTCCATGTTGCCGTCGCAGGTGCCGAGATAGCGCAGGATCGTCCGCAGCTTGGTTACATAGGCCCGCGCCTCCTCCGCCGAGCGCATGTCCGGCTTCGAAACGATCTCCATCAGCGCCACGCCCGACCGGTTGAGGTCGACGAAACTCATGGCGGGGTGCTGATCGTGCAGGCTCTTGCCGGCATCCTGTTCGAGATGCAGCCGCTCGATGCCGACATGCACGGTCCGCCCATCCGCCATGTCGAGCACGACTTCGCCCTCGCCAACGATCGGATGCTTGAACTGCGAAATCTGGTAGCCCTGCGGCAGGTCCGGATAGAAATAGTTCTTGCGGTCGAAGACCGAGCGCAGATTGATCTGCGCCTTGAGACCAAGACCGGTGCGCACGGCCTGCTCGACGCAATAACGGTTGATGACCGGCAGCATGCCCGGCATCGCCGCATCGACGAAGCTGACCTGCGTGTTCTGCTCGGCGCCGAACCGGGTCGAGGACGCCGAAAAGAGCTTGGCCTGCGAGGTCACCTGGGCATGCACCTCGAGGCCGAGAATGATCTCCCAGTCGCCGGTGGCTCCGCGGATCAGGTCTTCCGGCCGGGCTTCCCGCTTGCGCATCGTGCTTTCGAAATCGCTCATCATGCTTTCCACCACGCTTCCGGCGCCGCCTTGAAATCGGCCGCCTGCTCGACGGCATTGGCCGCGCGCAGCAGGGTCTCCTCGTCGAATGTCCGTCCGATCAGCTGCAGCCCGAGCGGCAGCCCCTCGGCCGAGAGGCCCGCCGGCACCGAAATCCCCGGCAACCCGGCCAGGTTGACCGTCACCGTGAAGACGTCGTTGAGATACATCGACAATGGATCGTCGGTCTTCTCGCCGATACCGAAGGCGGCCGATGGCGCCGTTGGCGTCAGCAGCACGTCGACATCGGCAAAGGCCGTGGCGAAGTCCCGCGCGATCAGCGTCCGCACCTTTTGCGCCTTGAGGTAATAGGCATCGTAATAGCCGGCCGACAGCACATAGGTGCCCATCAGCACCCGGCGCCGCACTTCGGCGCCGAAACCGGCCGCTCGCGTCTTCTCGTACATCTCGGTGATGTCGCGGCCTTCGACCCGGAGCCCGTAGCGCACGCCGTCATAGCGCGCCAGATTGGATGAACATTCCGCCGGCGCAACGATATAATAGGTCGGCAGCGCGTACTTCGTATATGGCAGGCTGACCTCCTTGATCTCGGCGCCCGCCACCTTCAGCCATTCGATACCCTGCGACCACAGCGCGTCGATCTCGGCCGGCATCCCGTCGACCCGGTACTCTTTCGGAATGCCGACCTTGAGTCCCTTGACGCCCTGCCCGAGCGCCGCCTCATAGTCCGGCACCGGCCGGTCGACGCTGGTCGTGTCCTTCTCGTCATGCCCCGCCATCGAGCGCAGCATGATCGCCGCGTCGCGCACATCCCGCGCGATCGGTCCGGCCTGGTCGAGCGATGAGGCGAAGGCGACGATCCCCCAGCGCGAGCAGCGCCCATAGGTCGGCTTGATGCCGACCGTGCCGGTGAAGGCGGCCGGCTGGCGGATCGAACCGCCCGTATCGGTCGCCGTCGCCGCCAGACAGAGCTTTGCCGCCACCGCCGCCGAAGAACCGCCCGACGAACCGCCCGGCACCAGCTTCGTCGCGTCGCCCTTGCGCCGCCAGGGATTGACCACAGGCCCGTAATAGCTGGTCTCGTTGGACGAACCCATGGCGAACTCGTCATTGTTGAGCTTGCCAAGCATCACCGCCCCGTCGCGCCACAGATTGGCGGTTACGGTCGACTCATACGGCGGATGAAAGCCGTCGAGAATGTGGCTTGAGGCTGTCGTCAGCACGTCCTTGGTGCAGAAAAGATCCTTGATGCCGAGCGGCAGCCCTTCCAGTGACCCGCCCTCGCCCTTCGCGAGCTTCGCGTCGGAAGCCTTCGCCATCTCCATCGCCTTCTCGGCCGTCACCGTCACATAGGCATTGAGCGGCGCACCGGCCTCGACCTCGGCGATATAGGCGCCGGTCAGTTCCGCGGAGGTGATATCTTTCTTCTTCAGCGCGTCGCGCGCGCCGGCGAGCGTCAGTTTCGTCAGGTCGCTCATGCTCACTCCACCACCTTCGGCACCACATAGAAGCCGTCCTCGGCGCCTGGCGCGTTGCGCGTCACTTCCTTCTGGAGGTTCTGGACCGCCGCCACATCATCGCGCATCTTCATCGCGGTCTCGACCGCACTGGTCATCGGCTCGACGCCCTCGACATTGACCTCGGCCAGTTGCTCGACCCAGTCGAGAATGCCGTTGAGTTCCTTTTCGAGCGCCTCCAGCTCATCGTCCCGCACGGCAATCCGCGCAAGCCGGGCGATGTGCCGGACCGTTTTCTGATCGACCGACATGGGCCTGCCTTGTCCTGGTTGTGAAAGCGGGGTCGCAGGGCCGAGTGGCCCTTTGCCCGCTGAATCGCGGGGGAACATAACAAGCCGCAGCCCCGCGCCGCAACGCCGCCCGCTCTCTTTATATGAGATGGGTGGATTGCGTGGCCCCCGCTGCCCCACTATTGTCCGCCCGGACGAATTTTTTTAAGGATGACAGCCACTTGAGCGGCAATCTGAAGTCACTGGACGAGCTGAAGCCGTTGCTGAAGCGCGGCCAGCGCCTGATCGGGGTCGATCTCGGCACCAAAACCATCGGCCTCGCCCTCTCCGACGTCTCGTTGTCGATCGCCAGCCCCCTCGAAACCATCAAGCGGACGAAGTTCGCCGCCGATGCCGCCCGCCTGCTGGCGCTGGCCGCCGAACACGACGCCGGCGGTCTGGTGGTCGGCCTTCCGCTCAACATGGACGGCTCGGAAGGACCGCGCGTCCAGTCGACCCGCGCCTTCATCCGCAATCTCGAAAAGCTGACCGGCCTGCCCATCGCCTTCTGGGACGAGCGCATGTCGACCATGGCCGTCACCCGCACGCTGCTCGACGCCGACGCCAGCCGCGCCCGCCGTGCCGAACTGGTCGACAAGATGGCCGCGGCGTACATTCTGCAAGGCGCCCTCGACCGCCTGCGCCGCCTCTGAGCACACCAACAAGAAGAAACGCATGCTCCCCATCCTGAATTCCCTCATCCCGGTCTTCCTGGTCATCGCACTCGGTTTCGTCATCAAGCGGATGGATTTTCCGGGTGAGGGCCTCTGGGCGCCGCTCGACCGCCTGACCTACTACGTCTTCTTCCCCGCCCTGCTGCTGCACACACTGGCAACCGCAGACCTCGCCGACCACGACATCGGCCCGATGGCCTCCGCGCTCGGCGCCGGCCTGTTCTCGATGGTGGCGATCCTGATGCTGATGAAGCAGGCGCTGCCGCTTTCCGGCCCGCAATTCTCGTCGGTCTTCCAGGGCGCCGCGCGCTGGAACGGCTTTGTGGCGCTCGCCGCCATCGGCTCGCTCTTCGGCCCCGAAGGCGTGACGCTCGCCGCCGTCGCCTTCGCAGTGCTGGTGCCGACGGTCAATGTGCTCTCGGTGCTGATCCTGACGCGCTATGCGGGCGACGAACCGGCCGGCCTCGTCGCCGTGCTGCGCCTCTTGTCGAAGAACCCGCTGATCCTCGCCTGCGCCGCCGGCATCGCGCTCAATGTCAGCGGCATCGGCCTCCCCGGCCCGCTCGCCTCGACCTTCGACATTCTCGGCGCCGCCGCACTCACCATCGGCCTCATCGCCATCGGTGCCGGCCTGCAACCGAAACACGCCCTCGAAACCGGCTGGATCGTCGCGCTGACCAGCGGCCTCAAACTTCTGGTCATGCCGGTGCTGATGGCGGGCTGGTGCTTCGTCTTCGGCGTCTCGGGATTGCCCGCCGCCGTCGTCATCCTCTGCGGCGCGGTCCCCGGCGCCACCTCCTCCTACATCCTCGCCCGCCAGCTCGGCGGCGACGCGACGCTGATGGCCAGCCTGATCACCGGCTCCACCATCCTCGCCGCGATCACCATGCCGCTGATGCTGTGGCTACTCGGATAAACCCGGTTCGGCTAAAATAACCAATGTCACCCCGGCGAAAGCCGGCGTCCACGAGCGGCGCGACTGATCGGGAGACGGAGAAGGGCACGATGGCGCTTAAGATCGCACGCACCTTGTTGCTTCTTGCCGTTGCGATTTATGGTACGGCGTTCGTCGTCGGTTACTTCGGCGTGAGCTATCACGGGCTCGCAATAGTGATGGCCTTCGGCGCTACTGTCATCATGTTCCTTGCGGCGGTGGCCTGTATCGTCATCCAGTTCGGCATACCGCTACTGAAAGACCGAACGGAACGAAAGAACTGACTACGCCACCCGCGCCCGCTCGACAATCGCCGCGATGTCCGCGCCCGCCGGCAGCGTCCCGTAAACATCGCCCCAGTCGCGCCCCAGCCGCGTCGCGCAATAGGCGTCCGACACCGCATGCGGCGCATGCTTGAGCAGGATCGACCCGGCCGCCACCTTCGCCATCTGCTCCACAACCTGCCTTGAGCGCGCCTCCAGCGAGCCGAAATCGGCAAACGCCTCCTTCAGCGCCTCGAGCGCGCCGTCATAGGCCGCATTCTCACCCCGCGCGCCGTCGAACTCCGTAAACACGACGTCGAGCGCCTGCGGCTCCCGCGCCAGCGCCCTGAGCACGTCGAGACACATCACATTGCCCGAGCCTTCCCAGATCGCGTTCACCGGCATCTCGCGATAGATACGCCCCGCGATGCCTTCCTCGACATAGCCATTGCCGCCAAGGCACTCCATCGCCTCATAAGCGAGGTTCGGCGCCCGCTTGCAGACCCAGTATTTGGCGACCGGCGTCATGATCCGCCGGAAAGCCGCCTCTGCCTCGTCCTGATGCGCCCGGTCGAACGAACGCGCCACGCGGAACGACAGCGCGGTCGCCGCTTCCGTTTCGAGCGCGAGATCGGCCAGCACATTCGCCATCAGCGGCTGGTCGATCAGCTTCTTCTGGAACACGGTCCGGTACGAACAATGATGGACGGCTTGGGCGACTGCCTGCCGCATCATCCCGGCCGTCGCCACCGCGCAGTCGAGCCGCGTATAGGTCGCCATCTCGATGATATTGCGGACGCCGCGCCCTTCCTCGCCGATCAGCCAGCCCGACGCCGCCTGGAACTCGACCTCGGAGGACGCATTCGACTTGTTGCCGACCTTGTCCTTCAGCCGCTGAATGCGGATCGCGTTCGGCTCGCCATCCGGCGTGAAGCGCGGCATCAGGAAACAGGAAATACCGTTCGGGGCCTGCGCCAGCACCAGGAACGCATCGCACATCGGCGCCGAGAAAAACCATTTGTGTCCCGTGATGCGATATTCGGCCCCCGGCCCGCCGCCATTCACCGGCATCGCCGCCGTCGTATTGGCGCGCACGTCGGTGCCGCCCTGCTTCTCGGTCATCCCCATGCCGAGCGTCACGCCGCACTTTTCCTTCGCAGGTGCGAACCGTTCGTCATAGTCGCGCGAGAGAATGCGCGGAATCCATTCCTTGGCGAGCGACGGCTGGAACATCAGCGCCGGCACGGCGGCGTTGGTCATGGTGATCGGGCAGCCATGCCCCGCTTCCACCTGCGTCATCATGTAGGTGCCCGCCAGCCGCGCCACGACGGCGCCGGGCTTCGGCTTCGCGTCGAGCCCGTCCTTCAGATGGTCCCAGGGTGAGCCGTGCAGCCCCTGCGCCACCGAGATCGCCATCAGTCTGTGATAGGAAGGATGAAACTCGACCCGGTCGGCGCGATGCCCGAAGCGGTCGAAACTTTTCAGCACCGGCAAATAGGCATTCGCCTGCCGCCCGAGATCGATCGTCTCGGCGCTCCCGACAATTTTCCCGAACGCCGTCAGCGACGCCTTGGCCGCGCCAGCGCCTTCTCGCTCCACGGTCTCCTGAAGCGCCCGGTCGGCGGTATAGAGGTTCACATCCTCCAGCGGCGGCGGCTGGTTGAATACCTCATGTGTCGCGAAGGCCTCCGGCCGCTCCAAACGGTCTTCCATCGCGCAACCTCCTCTGTTCCGGCTCTTGCCGAGCCTAGCACCCACCCCGGCACCGGCCAATTCCGCCCCGATTCCGCCTTGCCGCGCCCGGCTTTCGGCCCTATACAATGCGGCTTTAATGACCAGCGCTGAAAAACAGCCCCAAGCCCTCTTCCCGCACCGGCATCTGCTGGGCATCGAGGGCCTTTCTCCCGCCGACATCACCGCCCTTCTCGATCTGGCCGACACCTATGTCGAGCAGAACCGCCAGGTCGACAAGAAGGGCTCGGTCCTGCGCGGCCGCACCCAGATCAACCTCTTCTTCGAGGCCTCCACCCGCACCCAGAGCTCCTTCGAACTGGCGGGCAAGCGCCTCGGCGCAGACGTGATGAACATGTCGGTCGGCGCCTCCTCGGTGAAAAAGGGCGAAACCCTGATCGACACCGCGGTCACGCTGAATGCCATGCACCCCGACCTCATCGTCATCCGCCACGGCTCGTCGGGTGCTGTCGAGCTGCTCTCGCAGAAAGTTTCCTGCTCGGTCATCAATGCCGGCGACGGCGCCCATGAACATCCGACCCAGGCCCTGCTCGACGCACTGACGATCCGCCGCCGCAAGGGCAGGCTCCAGGGCCTCACGGTGGCGATCTGCGGCGACATCCTGCACAGCCGCGTCGCCCGCTCGAACATCCTGCTGCTGAATGCGATGGGCGCTCGCGTCCGCGTGATCGCCCCGCCGACATTGCTGCCGAAAGGCATCGAACGCCTCGGCGTCGAGGTCTTCCGCGACATGAACCGGGGGCTCGAAGGCGCCGACATCGTCATGATGCTGCGCCTTCAGCTTGAACGCATGACCGGATCCTATGTCCCGTCGCAGCGCGAATATTTCCATTTCTACGGTCTCGATTACGCCAAGCTCGCCGTCGCAAAGCCCGACGCGCTGGTGATGCATCCCGGGCCGATGAATCGCGGCGTCGAAATCGACAGTGCCGTCGCCGACGACATCAACCGCAGCGTCATCCGTGAACAGGTGGAGATGGGTGTTGCCGTCCGCATGGCCGTACTCGATGCGCTGGCCCGCAACCTGCCGAACGAGCACGACACCAATGGGCACAATGGAGGTGCAGCATGAGCCGCACCGCCTTCATCAATGCGCGCCTGCTCGACCCGGCCAGCGGTTTCGACCAGCGGGGCGGGCTGCTGGTCGCCGACGGCATGATCGCCGATCTCGGCCCGGCCCTCTTTAACGATGGCCTGCCCGACGGCACCGAAATCGTCGACTGCGGCGGCCATGTGCTGGCGCCGGGACTGATCGACTGCCGCGTCTTCACCGGCGAACCGGGCGCCGAGTATCGCGAAACGCTGGCACTGGCGAGCCAGGCGGCGGCAGCCGGCGGCGTTACCACCATGATCGTGATGCCCAACACAAATCCGGTGATCGATGACGTGGCCCTGGTCGACTACATCGAACGCCGCGCGCGCGACACCGCCATCGTCAATGTCCACACCATGGCCGCCCTGACCAAGGGCCTCCACGGCGAGCAGATGACCGAGATCGGCCTGCTGCGCGATGCCGGCGCGGTCGCCTTCACCGATGGCGACAAGGCGCTGGCGAGTGCACAGGTGATGCGCCGCGCCATGACCTATGCGGCTCATTTCGGCGCGCTGATCGTTCAGCATGCGGAAGAACCGTCGCTCTCGGGCGGGGTGATGAACGAAAGTGAGCTGGCGACGCGCCTCGGCCTCGCCGGCATTCCCGCCGTCGCCGAAACCATTGTCATCGAGCGCGATCTGCGTCTGCTCGAAATCGCGGGCGGGCGCTACCACGTCGCCCAGATATCCTGCGAATCCTCCGTCGACATCGTTCGCCGTGCCAAGCATCGTGGCCTGCCGGTCACCTGCGGCGTCTCGGCGGCGCATCTTCAGCTCAACGAAAATGATGTGCAGAGCTACCGCACCTTCTTCAAGCTCTCGCCGCCGCTGCGGGGCGAAGCCGACCGCTGCGCACTGGTCGAGGGGCTCGCCGACGGCACCATCGATGTCGTCGTCTCGTCGCATGATCCACAGGACGCCGAAGTGAAGCGCCGCCCCTTCGCAGAAGCGAACTTTGGCGCGATCGGCCTTGAAACCCTGTTGCCGGCCGGTCTGGCCCTCGTCCATGCCGGCGATCTGCCACTCGCGCGCCTGCTGTCCGCGCTCACCCATGCCCCGTCGGACCTGCTGAGCCTTGGCCGCGGCCGCCTTGCGGCAGGCCTCCCGGCCGATCTGGTGCTGATCGACACGGATACACCCTGGATTCTCGATCCCTCGAAGCTGAAATCGATCTCGAAGAACACGCCCTTCGAGGACCGCCGCTTTCAGGGCCGCGCCTTGCGCACCATGGTTGCCGGCCGCACGGTTTATGTTCACGGCGAGACCCGCTAGTCTTCCCGCCGGGTGGCTTTGGGGAGGAACACTGAATGCCCGCTGAAATCGATTTCGCAGCCGCCGCACCGCTGCTGCTGACCGCTGCCGTACTTGGCTATCTGCTGGGCTCCATCCCTTTCGGCCTCTTGCTCACAAAGCTCGCCGGCCTTGGCGATATTCGCGATATTGGCTCCGGCAATATTGGCGCGACCAACGCACTGCGCACCGGTAACCGCTGGGTCGCCATCGGCACGCTGATCGGCGATGCCGGCAAGGGCGCCGTCGCGGTTGTCGCCGCCGCGCAACTCGGCAGCATGGCCGGCACCGACATCGGCTGGATGTCGGCCATCGCGGCGCTTGCAGCCTTTCTCGGCCATCTCTATCCGGTCTGGCTCGGCTTCAAGGGCGGCAAGGGCGTCTCGACCTTCATCGGCGTACTGCTGGCGCTCTACTGGCCGGTCGGCCTTCTCTTCTGCGCCACATGGGCGCTTGTCGCCGCCATCTCGCGCTACTCCTCGCTCTCGGCGCTTGTCGGCGCGCTGCTGACACCGGTCTATCTCGCATGGCTCGACCAGTGGCATCTGGTGGGCCTCGGCGCCGTGCTGGCGCTACTGATCTATGCGGCACATCGCGACAACATCAGCCGCCTGATGGCCGGGACAGAATCCCGCATCGGACAGAAAAAGTCCGAGGCCTGACCGTCATGGGCGCGCCGCTCTCTGACACCGAGCGCCTCGCCCGTCTCCGCCTCGCTCGCAGCGAAAACGTCGGCCCTGCCACCTTTCGCGATCTTCTTCGCCATTGCGGCAATGCCGTTGCAGCGATCGAAGCCCTCCCCGATCTCGCGGCGCGCGGTGGCGCGAAACGGAGCGTCAAGATCGCCTCGATTGCGGAAGCTGAATCCGAACGTTCGAAACTGGCGCGCTTGGGCGCCCGCCTTCTCGTTTGGGGCGATACAGATTATCCGCCGCGTCTTGCTGCGATCGATCCCCCGCCGCCGGTCGTCGCCGTCATCGGCGATAGTGAACTTCTGAGCCGCCCCACGGTTGCCATTGTCGGCTCGCGCAACGCCTCTGCGGCCGGCCGCCGGATCGCCGGCGACATGGCCGGGGCTCTCGGCGCGGAAGGCTTCACCGTGGTCTCGGGTCTTGCCCGCGGCATCGATACGGCCGCCCATCGTGCCGCCCTCGATACCGGCACCGCCGCGGTGCTCGCCGGCGGCCTCGATATCGTCTATCCAGAGGAAAATCGTGAGTTGCAGGCTGCGATAGCGGCCGGTGGTGTGCTGGTCTCCGAAATGCCGCCCGGCACAAGCCCGCAGTCTCGCCACTTTCCGCGCCGCAACCGCCTGATCTCGGGCCTTTCCCTGGCTGTCGTCGTGGTCGAAGCAGCCTTGCGTTCCGGTTCGCTGATCACCGCGCGCTTCGCGCTCGAACAGGGTCGCGACGTCCTGGCCGTCCCGGGCTCGCCTCTCGATCCCCGTGCCGGTGGCTCCAATCGCCTGATCAAGGACGGCGCGCCTCTGGTCGAAACGGCCGAGGACGTGATCGCCGCCATCGCGCTACCCGCAGCGGGAGCCTTGCGCGAACCGACACCGAATGATTATGGAAATAATACCGCAGATACGAATGCGCCCGCCCCGCAGATCGACGACAACGCCCGCGATGCGGTGCTGGCCGCCCTGGGTCCCACTCCCACGCCGCTTGACGATATCGTCCGTCAATCGGGCGTGTCGGTCCCCATTGTCCGTGCTGTTCTGCTCGAACTTGAGCTCGCTGGCCGCCTGCACCGCGATCCCGGCAACCGCCTCAGCCTGATCTGAGCAGGTCGCTTGCAGCATTTTCCTGAGGATTCCTGCCGCATTTGACAGTGTCCGCCCTTTTCACCATGTTCACCCCGCTGATCAAGACGGCCCGAAGCGGCGGCGCCTCTTGGCAAATCACGGCTTTTCGGCGACCGGGTCGTCCCGCGCATCGGCGGCGCTGGGCGGTGGCAGGCCACAATATAATGAGAGTTTGAGCGTTCGATGGACGTCGTCATTGTTGAGTCGCCGGCCAAGGCGAAAACGATCAACAAGTATCTCGGCAAGGGCTACAAGGTCCTGGCCTCCTATGGCCATGTCCGCGACCTGCCGTCGAAGGACGGCTCGGTCCTGCCGGATCAGGACTTCACCATGGCATGGGACGTCGATGCCAAGTCCCAGAAGCGCCTCAACGAAATCGCCGCGGCCGTCAAGGGCGCCGACCGTCTGATCCTCGCCACCGACCCGGATCGCGAGGGCGAGGCGATTTCATGGCATGTGCTTGAGGTTCTCAACAAGAAGAAGGTGTTGAAGGACGTCGAGGTCCAGCGCGTCGTCTTCAATGCCATCACCAAGCAGTCGGTCACCGAGGCGATGACGCATCCGCGCGGCCTCGACAAGGAACTGATCGACGCCTATCTCGCCCGCCGCGCCCTCGACTATCTGGTCGGCTTCACCCTCTCGCCGGTCCTCTGGCGCAAGCTGCCGGGCTCGCGCTCGGCCGGCCGTGTGCAATCGGTCGCGCTGCGCCTGATCTGCGATCGTGAGCTCGAGATCGAAGCGTTCCGCGCCCGCGAATACTGGACCGTCGAGGCCGACATGAAGACCGGCGCCAATGCCGCCTTCGTCGCCCGCCTCGTGACGGTCGACGGGAAGAAGCTCGACAAGTTCGACATCCCGAACGAAAAATCGGCCCGAGAGATCGAAGCCCGCATCAAGGCGTCGCGCTATTCGGTGAAGTCGGTCGAGAGCAAGCCGGCCCGCCGCCACCCGAACCCGCCCTTCACCACCTCGACCTTGCAGCAGGAGGCCTCGCGCAAGCTCGGTTTCTCGGCGAGCCGCACCATGCAGGTCGCACAGCGCCTCTATGAAGGTGTCGAGATTGACGGCGAGACGACCGGCCTCATCACCTATATGCGAACCGACGGCGTGCAGATCGCGCCGGAAGCGATTGCCCAGGCCCGCACCGTCATCAACAATGAATTCGGCGAGGCCTATCTGCCGGATGCGCCCCGCGTCTACAACACCAAGGCGAAGAACGCGCAGGAAGCGCATGAAGCGATCCGCCCGACCGATCTTGCCCGCCTGCCCAGGCAGGTCGCCGGCCGTCTCGACGACGATCAGCGTCGCCTCTACGAACTGGTCTGGAACCGCACCGTCGCCAGCCAGATGGAAAGCGTGCAGCTTGAGCGCACCACCATCGAGATCGAGGCCGACGACGCGCCCATCGGCCTGCGCGCCACCGGCTCCGTCATCGTCTTCGACGGTTTCCTGCGCCTCTATCAGGAGGGCCGCGACGAGCCCGAGGAAGGCGAGGATGGCGGCCGCCTGCCGAAGGTCGCCAGGGGCGACAAGCTCGGCCTCGACAAGGTCCGTCCCGAACAGCATTTCACCGAGCCGCCGCCCCGCTTCACCGAAGCGACACTGGTCAAACGCATGGAAGAACTCGGCATCGGCCGGCCCTCGACCTATGCCTCGACATTGCAGACCCTGCGCGACCGCGACTATGTCCACATGGACAAGAACCGTTTCGTGCCGCACGACAAAGGCCGCCTCGTCACGGCCTTTCTCGAGAACTTCTTCACCCGCTACGTCGAATACGACTTCACTGCCGAGCTGGAGGAAAAGCTCGACAAGGTGTCGGCCGGCGAGATGGACTGGAAGGACCTCCTGCGCGAATTCTGGAAGGAATTCACCGTCGCAGTCGCCGAGGCCCTGGAACTGCGCATCACCGAGGTGCTCGACCGCCTCAACGAGGTGCTGGCACCGCATGTCTTTCCCGAAAGGGAAGACGGCACCGATCCGCGCAATTGTCCCTCATGCGCCGATGGCCGCCTCTCGCTGAAGGTCGGCCGTTACGGCGCATTCGTCGGCTGCTCGAACTATCCCGAATGCCGCTTCACGCGCCAGCTGACTGTCGGCGCCGATGGCGAGGAACAGTCGGGCGACCGCGTGCTGGGCGTCGATCCGGAAACCAATGCCGAGATCAGCCTCAAGACCGGCCGCTTCGGTCCCTATGTCGAACGCGCCCCGCTCGAACCCGACGACAAGCCGAAGCGCAGTGGCCTGCCCGCGAAGATGTCGGCCGCCGATGTCGATCTTGAAAAGGCGCTTCGTCTGCTGACATTGCCGCGCGAGATAGGTCTCCACCCCGAAACCGGCAAGAAGATCACGGCAGGCCTCGGCCGTTTCGGTCCCTTCGTGCTGCATGACGGCACCTATGCCAATCTGAAGGACCCCGAAGAACTCTTCGACATCGGCCTCAACCGTGCCATCGCCGTGCTCGCTGAAAAAATTGCCCGGGCCGAGGAACGTGCCGGCAAGGTCCTGAAGGAACTGGGTGAGCACCCCGAAACCGGCAAGCCGGTGCAGATCCGCGAAGGCAAGTACGGGCCTTACGTCAAGCACGCCTCCACCAATGCGACGCTGCCGAAATCGGGCGACCCGATGGCAGTGACGCTCGAGGAGGCGCTGGCGCTGATCGCCGAACGCGAGGCGAAGAGCGGCAAGAAGAAGCCGGCAAGAAAAGCGGCTGCGAAGAAGAGCGGCGAAGCAAAGCCCGCGAAGAAGCCGGCCGCGAAGAAAACCGCAGCGAAGAAGAAGCCCGCTGCGAAAAAGCCGGCGGCAAAAACGAAGCCGGCCGCCAGGAAGCCCGCGTCGAAATCGAAAAGCACCGTCAATGTCACCGAACCGGCGGATTGATCTTGGCTGAACGCAGCAAGTCGAAAAAAGCCGGTGCCGGAAAGAAAAGCAGAGCCGGCGGTCACTTCCCGTCGCGCGACGACGTCCTGAAATTCATCGCCGAGAATGGCGGCAAGCTCGGCAAGCGCGAACTCGGCCGCGCCTTCGGCATCAAGGGCGACGACCGCATTCCCTTCAAGCAATTGTTGAAGGAGCTGAAGGACGAAGGCCTGATCGCGAAGGACGAGACCAAGAGCCTGCGCCGGGTCGGCGAGATGCCGCCCGTCACCGTGATCGAGATCACCCACACCGACACCGATGGCGATCTGATCGCGCGGCCGGTCTCATGGCCCGGCGAAACGCCGCCGCCGCTGATCGTCATCGCGCCCGAGGTCAAGCGCCGCGGCCGCCGCGAAACCGTCGACGAACCGCCGGCCGGCGTCGGCGACCGCGTGCTGGCCCGCATCGAACGCACCACCGACGAAACCTATCCCTTCGAGGCCCGCGTGATCCGTCGCGTCGGCAAGGGCGCCGAACGCGTTCTCGGCCTGCTGCGCCGCCCCGCCGGCGCAAGGCTGGCCCGCCTGATCCCGGTCGACAAGAAACTCCGCGTCGAATTCGAGATCGCGATCGAGGACCTGCAGGACGCCGAGGACGGCCATCTGGTCCTGGCCGAGACCGTTCCCGGCAAGCGCCACGGCGTCCCGCGCGCCCGCGTGCGCGAGGTCTTCGGCGACGGCAACGATCCGAAATCGATCAGCCTGATCGCGATCCACACCCATGGCATCCCCGATGCCTTTCCGGACGACGTGCTTGCCGAGGCCGAAGCGGCCCGCCATCACGGCCTCAAGGGCCGCACCGATCTGCGCGACATTCCGCTGATCACCATCGACCCGCCGGATGCCCGCGACCATGACGACGCGGTCTGGGCCGCACCCGACACCGACCCGAAGAACGAGGGCGGTATCGTCGCCATCGTCGCCATTGCCGATGTCGCGGCCTATGTCCGGCCGGGCCTGGCCATGGACCGCGAGGCGCGCAAGCGCGGCAACTCGACCTATTTCCCCGACCGCGTCGTGCCGATGCTGCCCGAACGCATTTCCAACGATCTCTGCTCGCTGGTCGAGGGCGAGGACCGCGCCTGCTTCGCCGTGCGCATGGTCTTCGACCGCGAGGGCCGCAAGCGCGGCCATGAATTCATCCGTGGGCTGATGCGCTCGGCCGCCAGCCTCAGCTACGCCCAGGTCCAGCAGGCGATCGACGGCCGCCCCGACGACGCGGCCGGGCCCCTGCTCGAGCCGGTGCTGAAGCCGCTCTGGGCCGCCTACCGGATCCTCGCCAGGGCCCGCGACGCGCGCGAACCGCTGGCGCTCGACCTGCCCGAATACAAGATCGACATCGACGCCGACGGCCGCATCGGCAACATCCGCATCGGCGACAAGCATGAATCGATGAAGCTGATCGAGGAATTCATGATCCAGGCCAATGTCTGCGCCGCCGAGACGGCCGAGGCCCGGCGCCGCCCGGTCGTCTACCGCATCCATGACGCGCCCGCGCGGGAGAAACTTGTCGCCCTCGCCGAATTCCTGGCCACGCTCAATCTGAGTTTCGCGAAAGGCGAGACCGTGCGCCCGGCCAATTTCAACCGCATCCTGAAGGCAGTCGACGGCACCGAACACGACCGCATGGTCTCCGATGTCGTTCTCCGCTCGCAGGCCCAGGCGGTCTATGCGCCCGACAATATCGGCCATTTCGGCCTCAACCTGCGCCGCTACGCCCACTTCACCTCGCCGATCCGCCGCTATGCCGACCTCACGGTCCACCGCGCGCTGATCGCCGGCCTCGATCTCGGAAAGGACGGCCAGTCCGACGACGAGGCCGCCACGCTGGCCGAGATCGCCGAACACATCTCGATGACCGAGCGCCGCTCGATGCTGGCCGAGCGCGACTCCAAGGACCGCTTCATCGCCGCCTTCCTCGAGGAACGCATCGGCGCCGAATTCACCGGCCGCGTCGCCGGCGTCACCCGCTTCGGCCTCTTCGTCAAGCTCGACGAAACCGGCGCCGACGGCTTCGTGCCGATCTCGACCCTCGGCGGCGACTTCTACCACCATGACGAGATCCTGCATGCGCTGACCGGCGAACGCACCGGCCGCATCTATCGCCTCGGCGATGCGGTCCGGGTCCGCCTCGAGGAAGCCGTGCCGATCACCGGCGGCCTGCGCCTCGAAATCCTCGAAGGCGGCAGCGAAGGCAAGCCGGCCGGCAAGGGGAATCGCCGCCCGCCGCCGCGCCGCGGTCCGCCGCGCGGCCGCACCCCGGGAAAATCCGGCGCAAAACCGCGCAAACCGGCAAAGCGGCGCTGACGCGCGGCAACCTGCCACATTTCATCGACAGCTGATTCCGACCACTTTGCTGGGAGATGCCGCAACCTCTGCGCCGCATCGGTCAACCGGCCGAAATGCCATGAGTACAGTAGTGGACATGAGCGATCCCTTCGCCTTCGAGGCGCCCGAAGCGGCGCCCCGGCCGGCCGTTCCCGCCATCCGGCGCGGCTTCGCGCGGCGCTGTCCGGCCTGCGGCAAGGGCAGTCTCTTCCGGCAGTTTCTGAAGGTCGCCGACACTTGCGGCCATTGCGGCGAGGAATTGCTGCATCACCAGGCCGACGACGCACCGCCCTATTTCACCATCATGGTGGTCGGCCACATCGTCGTGCCGATGATGCTCTGGACCGAACTGGCCTGGCAGCCGGCGCTCTGGCTCCACGCCGCGCTCTGGCCGGCCCTGACGCTGGCGCTGTCGCTCTGGTTCCTGCCGCGCCTGAAGGGCGCCATTGTCGGCTGGCAATGGGCCCTGCGCATGCACGGCTTCGGCAGCGGGACCGACGAGAACTAGGCCCGCGCCTCGCGGAACGACACCAGCCGCTGGCTCCCCTCGTCCCACAGTACCAGCCGCACGCAGCGCAGGCTCTCGGCGAGCGTCAGCCGGCCGATCTGCCGAAGGTCGGGATGGTCGCGCAGCACGCGCGACAGCCGGTACGATGGAATGCGCGCATAGAGATGATGCACATGGTGAATGCCGATATTGGCGGTGAGCCAGCGCAGCGGCCACGGCAGATCGTAATGCGACGAGCCATGCAGCGCTGCCTCGTGAAAGTCCCAGCCGCCGGCCTCGCTCCAGAACGTCTTCTCGAACTGATGCTGCACATAGAACATCCAGACGCCGATCGACGCCGCGATCACGACGATCGGCAGATGGATCAGAAAGAAGGCCTTGAAGCCGACCAGCCAGATCAGCGCCGCGGCAATTGCCAGTATGGCGGCATTGGTCGCCTGCGTGCTGATCCAGGGGCGCCAGCCGTCGCGCATCATGCCGATGGGCAGCCGCTGCTGCAGCAGGAACATGTAGGCCGGGCCGATGCCGAACAGCACCACGGGATTGCGATAGATCCGGTATTTCAGCCGCCCCCAGCGCGACCTTGCGCGATACTCCGCGACCGTCAGCGTGTCGATATCGCCGATCCCGCGCCGGTCGAGATTGCCGCAGCTCGAATGATGAATGGCATGGGCGCGCCGCCACACGTCGAACGGCGTCACCGTCAGCACACCGAGCGCCCGGCCGACCCAGTCATTGGCCCAGCGCTGCGGAAAGAACGAGCCATGCCCGCAATCGTGCTGGATGGCGAACAGCCGCACCAGAAAGCCGCCTGCCGGCACGGCAATCGCCAGCGGTGCCCACCAGTAGCCCTGCGAATAGGTGAACCAGGCCGCAATCCACAACGCGACAAGCGGCAAGGCGGTGATCGCGAGCTCCACGGCGCTGCGCGCATGGCTCGGTTCGCGGTAATGGCTGAGGATTTGCGTCCAGCTCTTGGCGCGGGCAATCGCGGCGCCGGTCTTGTTTCCGGTACTCAACTATATGGAATCCAGGTTGGCCGGGCCGTCACGCGGGAAAGCGCGAGCAGCTGCGGGCGGATCGACGACGCGGGGGAATAGACCACATTCGCTCCACAATAGCGGCTTTTTTGTGTAGCGATCGTAAATGCCCCGAAAGCCGGCCTTTCCCGCCTTGCTGGACAGCACCGGCGCGGGCGGGCATCCTCCCCCCAACCAGAAATTCACAAACCGGAACGGAAAATATGGCTGAGGAACAGCGGGGGCCCTTCGACCCGAAGAAATCGCGCGAGCAGGAATATCGCGAGCCCGCACAGGGCCGCGCCGTGCGCCCGCGCGACGCTTCGACGCTGATCATTGTCCGCCGCGACGCCGCCGCGCCCCAGGTGCTGATGGGCCAGCGCCATGCCGATCACAAGTTCATGCCCAACAAGTTCGTCTTTCCCGGCGGCCGCGTCGATCCCGCCGACAGCCGCATCGCACCGGCCGAAGATCTGCGCCCACCGGTCGCGCGCCGCCTGATGGCGCGCATGCGCGGCACCCCGACCGAACGCCGCGCCCGTGCGCTGGCCATGGCCGCGATCCGCGAAACCTTCGAGGAAACCGGTCTCGTCATCGGCCGCCCTGCGGACACGCCACAAAAAAGCAAACACGCCGATTGGAACGAATACTTCGCGCAAGGCTTCGCGCCGGCGCTCGGTACGCTCGATTTCGTCGCCCGCGCCATCACGCCCCCCTACCGCACGCGCCGCTTCGACACGCGCTTCTTCATCGCGGACGCCGAAACGATTCAGGGCGATCCCGCCAAGGTCGCCGGCTCCGGCGAATTGCAGGGCCTGCACTGGCTGAGCATCGCCGATGCGCGCGATCTCGACCTGCCCAACATCACCCGCGTCGTCCTCGACGAGATCGACGAGCGCCTGCGCCTCGCAACGGCCGCGCAATCCGCGCGCGCCGTTCCCTTCATTCATTTCCGCGGCGGCAACGCCATCCGCGACGTGATCGGGGACTGAGCGCCGTGAATGTCGAAACGCCGCGCCCCCGCGCGATCCGTCCGCGCGACGCCGCCAGCCTGGTCCTGATCGACGACCGCGGCGGCGAACCGCTGATCCTGATGGGCCGCCGTCACGCGCGCATGAAATTCATTCCCGACGCCTTCGTCTTTCCGGGCGGCAAGCTCGATGCCGGCGATCTGCTGGCACGCCCCGCAACGGCCTTCAGCGGCGAGACCGCGCGCATGATGCAGAGCGCCGCCGCCGGCGCGAAAGCCGAAGCGCTGGCCATGGCCGCGATCCGCGAGACCTTCGAGGAAACCGGCCTGATCGTCGCGCGAGAGGGCCATGTCGGCGAGGGCGCCGGCGAAGGCTGGCAGCCCTTCCGCGAACGCGGGCTGGCGCCGCGCCTCGACGTGCTCGATTTCGTCGCCCGGGCCATCACCCCGGCCTCGAGCCCGATCCGCTTTCACGCCCGCTTCTTCGCCGCCCCCGCATCGACTGCCGAAGGCACGCTGCAAGGCAGCGGCGAACTCGGCGACCTCGACTGGTATCCGCTCTCCGCCGCCCTGAAACTGCCGGTGATCGACGTCACCGAATTCGTGCTCCGCGAGATCGGCCGCCGCCACAAGGAAGGCCCCCGCAGCCGCATCCCGCTCTACGCCTATCGCAACGACAAACCCGTCATCCGCGCCTGACATACTTTGCTTTGGTTCCGGCGCACTGACTAAACTCCCACCCTCCCCTTGGGGAGGGTCAAACGGTCGAAGACCGTTTGGGGCGGGGGGTGAGGGGCGGTTTGCGTATGCAAACGAAAAGGTCCTGTGGACCTTTTCGAGCACCGAACGCCCGTAGCGAAGCGAAGGGCTACTGTGCATACAAGCCCGCTCGGAACTGACACGCCAAAGCACAGTACACAGAAGAGCCATGAAAGACCCGACCACCCTCACCATGCTGGCCGACGCGCCGCTGACCCCGGTCCAGCGCCGGCGCAGCCTGATCGCCGTCATCGCCTGCATCAGCGTCGTCGGCATGGGTCTCGGCGTCTCGATCCCGCTGCTGGCGCTGCTGATGGAACGTCAGGGCGTGCCCGCCTCGATCATCGGCCTCAACACGGCCATGCCGGCACTGGCCACCTTCCTGCTGACGCCCTTCATCCCGGCACTTCTGCGCCGGGTCCCGGCGATCACCTTCCTGATGACCTGTATTCTGGTCTCGGCCGTCGCCATGCCGGCCTATTATGTCTTCCCCGATGTCTGGATCTGGTTCCCGATCCGCTTCGTCAACGGTCTGGCGTTGACCGGTCTTTTCGTCGTCAGCGAATTCTGGATCAACACCCTGGCCGACGAGAAAAATCGCGGCCGCCTGATCGGCATCTACGGCACGGTGCTCTCCTGCGGCTTTGCTTCCGGCCCGGTGCTGCTTTTCCTGGTCGGCACGCAAGGGCTGCTGCCCTTCGCCACCATCGGCCTGCTGATCCTCGGCGCCGGCATACCGCTGATCCTCTTCGGCCGCGGCCTCGCGCCCCGCGTCACCGAGCGCCCGACGAAAAGTTTCGCCAGCTTCCTCATCGTCGCCCCGGCCGCCACGCTGGCCGGTCTGGTCTACGGCGCCACCGAAACCAACATCTTCAACCTGCTGCCGGTCTATGGCGTGCGCACCGGCATGACCGAACAGACCGCCGCCTTCGTGCTCTCGATCTTCGCCGCCGGCAACATCCTCTGCCAGATCCCGATCGGCATATGGGCCGACCGTGCCGACCGCCGCATGGTGCTGCTGGTCTGCGCCCTTGTGGGCCTGCTCGGCGCCTCGGCGATCCCGCTGGTCGCCCACAACCTCTGGCTCTTCGCACCGGTTCTCTTCGTCTTCGGCGGCGTCGTGGTCGGCCTCTACACGGTCGGCCTGACGCTGCTCGGCCAGCGCTTTCGCGGCGCCGATCTGGCGTCTGCCAATGCGGCCTTCGTGCTGATGTATTCGACCGGCGCCCTGATCGGCCCGCCGCTCGCCGGCATCGGCATGGACCTCTGGGACCCGCACGGCCTGATCGTCGTCATGGCCGGGCTCTGCGGCCTCTATCTCGCCGTCGCCGGCTGGCGCTTCTTCACCGCCCCGCGCACTGCTTGACTTCACGCCGCCCGTGAGTAGTCTGCGCCCAAATCGGCCGATCGGGCACGCCCGGGCGGTCTCCGGGGCCTGAGCCTCAAGCCCCTGTAACTGCAAGGATTTCCGGCCATGGCGAAGCCCGCCTCCATCAAGATCAAGCTCGAAAGCACTGCCGACACCGGCTACTTCTACGTGACGAAGAAGAACAGCCGCACCATGACCGAGAAAATGGTCATCAAGAAATACGACCCGATCGCGCGCAAGCATGTCGAGTTCAAGGAAACCAAGATCAAGTAGGAGCCCCTTCGAGGCGCTCTGAACGCAGAAAAGCCGGTCCCGAGGGACCGGCTTTTTGATTGTCTGCCATCGGCAGAAAAGGTGGCCGGCCGGGAGATCGCGGCTTATCAGAGGAGGCCACTCCATGAACCACGCCCGGCCGGCCGTGCCCCGTGGACCCAGGAGATGCGGCGGACCTGGGCGCCCCACGAGGACACATATCGCCGCTTCGGCTGCGTCCGACTCACCCCCCAGCAAGAGCGGACACGCGATCGGCGGCGAAAGTGAATTGCCACGGAAAAAATAGCACGCTCTGCTGTGCCAATAAAGGAATTAGGGTCGATCTTCTTGTCTCGACCGCGTTAACCATGAAATTACAAGGTTAACCGGCGCCGCCGCGGCGCGAAGACAGGCGAAGACTGTATCTGGTCTGGAAGATGGCGAGCGGAGCCTCAGGCGGCTTCGGCAACCACCCGGTTGCGGCCGTCCCGCTTGGCGCGATAGAGCCCCTGGTCGGCGCGTTCAAGCAGCCTGGAGGCCGTATCCCGGGCGCCCTCGGTCATGGCGATGCCGATGCTGACCGTCACGTCGATCGCCTGCCCGGTCTCCTCGTTCAGCACGAAGGGCTTGGAGGCGATGCATTGGCGCAGCCGCTCGGCCACCATCATCGCATAGGCAAGATCGGTATCGGGCATCACGACGACGAATTCCTCGCCGCCCAGCCGGCAGGTCAGATCGATACCGCGCACATTCTGCGAAATCCGCGATGCGAACTGCCTGAGCACCGCATCGCCGGCAGCATGGCCATAAGTGTCGTTGACCGGCTTGAAATAATCGATGTCGAAGATCAGCAGCGCCACCGGCTTGCCGGTCTTGTTGCTGTCGTCGACCAGCGTCGACAGATGACCTTCCATGTAGCGCCGGTTGTAGAGCCCGGTCAGCCCGTCGGTGACGGCCATCTCGAGGCCCTGCTGGAACTTGTCGCGCAGATAGTCCTGGTAGCGCTTGCGGCGCAACTGGCTGCGGCACCGCGCCACCAGCTCGTTGCGTTCCACCGGACGCACCAGATAGTCGTTGACGCCCATGTCGAGCGCCCGCACCAGTCGGCCGGTATCGCCCTCTTCGACGATCGCGAGAATGGGCGTCTGTCGCGTCGTTTCGAGCGAACGTAGCTGCGAGCAGATGCGCAGCCCGTCATGTTCCTGCAGCGTCAGACTGACGATCAGCAGATCGAAATCGCCTTGGCTGGCAAGTTCGAAAAGTTCTTCCGGCGTCTCGGCCACGATCACCGAATGTTCGAGCGAAAGCGTTTCGGTGACACGCTTCACCGAGGTCGGACGGTCGTCGATGACCAGAATGCGGCCCGGTTCCTTCAACAGGAAATTGTCGCCGCCGGCATTCAGCGCACCGATGCGCTGCCCGGTCGCTTCGCGCATGCGCAGCTCGTCGGTCACCATCTTGAGGCGCACGAGACTTTTCACCCGCGCGAACAGCGCCATGTCGTTGAGCGGCTTGGTCAGGAAGTCGTCGGCGCCGGCCTCCAGGCCCTGCACGCGGTCCGACGGCTGGTCGAGCGCGGTCACCATGACGACGGGAATATGCTCGGTCTCGGGCATCGATTTGAGGCGGCGGCAGACCTCGAAACCGTCCATGCCCGGCATCATCACGTCGAGCAGGATGATATCGGGCTGCTTTTCCTTGGCGGCATCCAGCGCCTCCGGGCCGGACGAGGCCATGAACACATCGAAATATTCGGCTGTGAGCTTGGCGTCGAGCAGCTTCAGATTGGCGGGAACGTCATCGACGATCAAAACGCGAGCGGTCACGGAATCCCGTCCTTGCCGGCAGAATGAACTTTAGCGAAGGAAACGCTGAACCGTTTCCAGGAACTGCGTCACCGAGATCGGCTTCGAGATATAGGCCTCGCAGCCGCCTTCCCGGATCTTCTCCTCGTCGCCCTTCATCGCGAAGGCCGTCACGGCCACCACGGGGATGGAACGGAGGTTGTCGTCTTCCTTGATCCATTTGGTGACTTCGAGCCCCGAGACTTCCGGAAGCTGGATATCCATCAGGATCAGGTCGGGCCGATTCGTGCGCGCGATTTCCAGCGCCTCGATGCCGTCGCGCGTCTGCAGCGTCTGATAGCCGTGCGCGTCCAATAGATCGTGGAAGAGCTTCATGTTGAGCTCATTGTCTTCGACGATCAGGACCTTTTTAGACATTGCGTCCATAGCTCCAGAACTCCAACTTGCCCGGGCATGCCCGTATTCGAACCGAAATCCCCGGTCTCCGAGACGCCCGACTGGGGCGTCACTGGAGATCATATGACCCGAATATCCTTAACTAAGTCTTTAACGGGGGGTCACCGGACCGAGGCTTTCCTTCGATTTCTAATTAAACTGCGCCTATGATTAACGTTGCGTGTGTATATCGGATGAAGGTGCGAATGACCGGAGACGAGGCTGAATTCGTGGCTATCCACGCCTTGGGCCATATCGCGGCCGACGAGGACCTGTTGGGCGACTTCCTCGACCGCTCGGGCCTCGCCCCCGACGAGCTGCGCGCCCGCGCCGCCGACCCGGTATTCCTGGGTTTCGTCCTCGAATATCTGCTGGGCGACGAGCCCCGCCTGCTGGCCTTCTGCGAAGAAGCGGGCCTCGCGCCTGAATTGCCGGCTGCCGCCCGCCGCGCCCTTCCCGGCGGCGAAGAGGTTCACTGGTCGTGAACGCCGAGGCTCCGCGCCCCCCGAAGCCCGATCCGCTGGCGATCGACGAGGCCGTGATCCCGCAGATCGATGCCCTCGACCTGGTGCCCGGCCGCCCGATCATTGTGTCGGACGCCGACGAGGTCCTGATCCAGTTCGTCGCCGGCCTCGAACTCTATCTCGAAACCCAAGGCCTCTGGCTCGACCTGCAAAGCTTCGCCCTGACCGGCAACATCAAGAGCCGCGAAACCGGCGAGCCGGTCGCACCCGCCGCGATGCCGGCCCTGCTCGACGGCTTCTTCGCCGCACAGACCCATTCCCTGCTGGTCGTCCCCGGCGCCGCCGAGGCACTGGCCCGCCTTTCCGAACGCGCCCAGATCGTCGTCCTGACCAATGTCCCCTTCGAGGCCCGCGAAACCCGCGCCGCCAATCTCGCCGCGCAAGGCATCGCCTACCCCGTCATCGCCAACAAGGGCCTGAAAGGCGGCGCCGTGCGCCGCATGGCCGAGCGCGTCAAGGCCCCGGTCGTCTTCCTCGACGACATCCCCCACAACATCGCCTCGGTCGCCAAGGCCCACGCCCCTTCCCACCGCATCCACTTCATCGCCGACCCCCGCCTCGCCAAACTCCTCGGCCAGGCCCCCGACAGCCACTTCCACACAACCGAATGGAGCGCGGCGGAGAACTTCATTTCGGAAAAACTGAAGGCGGAAGGGTTCTGACTTCTCCAGCGAAAAAACAGATTCGTCATTGCGAGCCGAAGGCGAAGCAATCCAGAAGCGGCAGGTTCGGAGTTTGCGGCTTCTGGATTGCTTCGTCGCTTCGCTCCTCGCAATGACGTGTTTTTTTGTTCTTCCGGCGCGAAGCGCCAGAAACCTTCTCTTCTCCGCGACTCCGCGTCTCCGCGTGAATCCTTCTACTTCGCGCCTTCGCGTGAAATCCTAAAAACTCCCCCGCGTCACCACCTTCCCGCAAGCCGCAACAATCTCCGCCTGCCGCGCCGAAACCTCCGGCTCTACCCACCCGGCACACCGCGCATCCGTCGCGTCGGAGGCACACCACAACCCCGACCCGTCCGACTGCGGACGAAACCGCAATCCCTGCACACCGTCTCCGTCAAGCCGCGACCCCAGATAATTCAGCACCTCGAGCCTGAGCCGCGCCGCTTCCCCGCCCATCGGCGCCACCCGCAGATGCATGCCCGTCAGCGGCAACGCCTCCACTGTCTCGACCGCCAGCCCCTCATCGCCGCGCACATATCCCACCCGCAACAGCAGCCCGAAATCGCGGCAGATGTCGAACCGCGCCATGTTCTGCGTCCCGAGATGCAGGAAATTCCCGAGCCCATAGGCGACGAGATGCGCGCCCGAAATCTCGACCCCCTTGGCGACATGCGCATGATGCCCGGCAACGATCGTCGCCCCCGCACCCGCCGCCGCGTGCCGGAACCGCGCCACGTCCGCCGCATCCGTCAGCGGATCGAACTCGCGCCCGTAATGCACCGAAAGGATGCGCAGCTCCGCATCCTCTTCCCTCAGCCGTGCCGCAACGTCAGGAAAATCAGCCCGCTCCTGCAACATGCCCGCACGGCCCTCGCCCGCCGGCAACCCGCCGCCCGCATTGCCGACCGCCGACACCGCGACCTTGACCCCGCGCATCTCGAAGACATGCGGCCGCGTCGCTTCGTCGCGCGTCCGCCCCAGTCCCGGCCAGGCCCGCAGGCCTGGCACCGCCGCCACATGGGAAAGTGTCTCGCCCGCCCCGCGCGTCCCGTAGTCGAGCGCATGATTGTTGGCGAGCGAGAAGACGTTGATGCCCGCTTCGGCAAATTCCCGCACACCTTGCGGATGCATCCGGAACACGAACATCTTGTCCCGCGCCGCAATCTCGTTGCGGTTTGTCACCACGCTTTCGAGATTGGCGAAGACGACATCGCCCTCAAGCCACGGCGCGATCCCGGCCAGCGCCTCGGCGCCCGTCACCAGCCGCCCGCCCTTCCAGCCGCCCCGCGCATCCACCGGCGCCCCGCCCCCGTTGAGTCCCGTATCCCCCGCCAGCACCACCGTCAGCCGCTCTTGGGCGTTGGCGGGCGGGAGTGCAAACTGCAGCAAGGCGAGCAGCGCCAATGCAAATCTGAATTTTACCATTCACCCCCCGATGAATTGCCGAAATGGATATGAACACAGGCGTCATCCCGGCGAAAGCCGGGGCGGCTCGTCGCAATGATGAGACCTGATCGTCCGGCGCGACCTGTCCACCGACCTGTCGGCCGTAGCCTTTGGCGAAGGTCGAAGCTGCGAAGCAGCGCAGGAGGAAGCGCCGGAAATCTTCTCTCCTCCGCGACTCCGCGTCTCCGCGTGAAACCCCTTCTTCCCTTCGCGTCTTCGCGTCTTCGCGTGCGTAACTCCCAAATCTGATATCCTTCGTCAAAAATGGAATCCCCATGCGCATCGGCATCGACCTCGGCGGCACCAAGATCGAAGGACTGGCACTCGACGCGGCAGGCCGCGAACGGGCGCGCCGCCGCATCGCCGCGCCCCAAGGAAGTTACGAAGCGACCGTCGCCGCGATCCGCGATCTGGTCGCCGCCCTCGAAGCCGAAACCGGCGAGCGCGGCAGCGTCGGCCTCGGCATTCCGGGCATGGTCTCGCCGGCCACCGGCCTGGTGAAGAACGCCAACAGCACCTGGCTGATCGGCCATCCGCTGGCCCGCGATCTCGAAGCGGCGCTGGCCCGTCCCGTGCGCCTCGCCAACGATGCCGACTGTTTTGCCCTGTCGGAAGCGACCGACGGCGCCGGCGCCGGCGCGGCTTCGGTCTTCGGCGTCATCCTCGGCACCGGGGTCGGCGGCGGCATCGTCATCGGCGGCCGTCTCCATGGTGGCCCCAACGCGATTGCCGGCGAGTGGGGCCACAACCCGCTGCCCTGGATGCATCCCGACGAATATCCGGGCACCGGCTGCTATTGCGGCAAGAAGGGCTGCATCGAGACATGGATCTCGGGCCCGGCCTTCGCGCGCCTCTACAGCGAGGAGGAAGGCGAGGCCCTGACCCCGCCCGAGATCGTCGCCGCGGCGGAAGCGGGCTCGCGCCCTGCCCGCCTGGCCTTGCGCCGCTATGCCGACCGCCTCGCCCGCGCGCTGGCGCATCTGATCAACATTCTCGATCCCGAGATCGTCGTGCTGGGCGGCGGCATGTCGAACACCGAAGCCCTCTACGACGAAGTCCCGGCGCGCTGGGGCGCCTATGTCTTTTCCGACACGGTGGTGACGCGGCTGGCCCGCAACCGCCACGGCGATTCAAGCGGCGTCCGCGGCGCGGCCTGGCTCTGGCCGGGGGAAGAGAGCCCATGAGCGAAGGCTTCTGCCGCGACTGCTACGCTCCCGCCCCCGAAGGCGCAACGCGCTGTCCGGCCTGTCATCGGCCACGCCTGAAATTCCATCCCGAACTGCACGCGCTCTCGATCGCCCATCTCGATTGCGATGCCTTCTATGCCGCCGTCGAAAAGCGCGACGATCCCGCCCTGCGCGACAAGCCGCTGATCATCGGCGGCGGCAAGCGCGGCGTCGTCTCGACCTGCTGCTATATCGCCCGCATTCGCGGCGTCCGCTCGGCCATGCCGATGTTCAAGGCGCTGGCCGCCTGTCCCGAAGCGGTCGTCCTGCCGCCCGACATGGCCAAATACGCCAAGGTCGGCCGCGAGGTCCGCCAGTTGATGCAGGAACTGACGCCGCTGGTCGAACCGCTCTCGATCGACGAGGCCTTTCTCGACCTTTCCGGCACCGAGCGCCTGCATCACGGCTCGCCGGCGCTCAGCATGGCCCGCCTCGTCAACCGCATCGAAAAGGAAATCGGCATCACCGTCTCGGTCGGCCTCAGCCACAACAAGTTCCTGGCCAAGATCGCCTCCGACCTCGACAAGCCGCGCGGCTTCTCGGTGATCGGCCGCGCCGAGACCATCGACTTCCTGGCCGGCAAGCCGGTGTCGTTGATCTGGGGCGTCGGCAAGGCCTTCGAGACGAAGCTGGCCCGCGACGGCATCACCCGCATTTCGCAGCTCCAGCGCATGGAGGAGAACGACCTGATGGCGCGCTACGGCTCGATGGGAAGCCGTCTCTGGCGCCTCGCCCGCGGCCTCGATGTCCGCACCGTCGAGCCCTCCCAGGGCGCGAAAAGCATTTCGGCCGAAACGACGTTCACGGAGGATATTTCGGACGCCGCCGCCCTCGACCGCGCCTTGTGGCCGCTTTGCGAAAAGGTGGCCAGGCGCGCCAAGGCGGCCGGCCTGTCGGGCGCGACCGTCGTGCTGAAACTGAAGACCGCCGACTTCAGGACCCGCACCCGCAACCGGACGCTGCACGATCCGACGCAACTTGCCGACGTGATCTACCGCACCGCCGCGCCGCTGCTGGCGAAGGAAGCGACCGGCACCCGCTTCCGCCTGCTCGGCATCGGCATTGCGCAACTTGCCCCCGCCGATCTCGCCGACCCGCCCGACATGCTCGACCCGGCCGCGACGCGGCGTGCCCGGGCCGAACGGGCGATGGATCGCCTCCGGGCGAAGTTCGGGGACAAGTCGATCGGCAAGGGTCGCGGCCTCTCCCGCTGAAGCGGGGATAAGTCGGACTTGTCCCCGGGGGACAAGTTGGGTTATCGGCGGGGGATAAGTCGGTTTGTGACAGTTTTTTGACAGTTGCGTGACAGAGGGGGGGTCTTCAGCAGCTCCCGGCTGTGAAAAAATGCAGTTCGGTGAGCCGTCCCTTCATCACCACATCGTCGTAATCGAGCACCAGCGACGCCGAAACGCCATTGGATAGAAGGACATAGCCCATTTCGAAATTGGGCAGGCCCTCGCGCGCATCGCGGTCGAAATAGCCGAGCCGCACCGGCCAGGCGGTCATTTCCGACAGCGGCCGCACAGCGCTGCCGCTCAGAGCCGCGGAAAGAGCATCCTCGGGAACCGCTAAGGCCTTGCCGATAAAGGCATTTGTCGGGTTTTCGGTCTCTTCCGTGCCGTCGAAAATCGGGGCGCTGAAGCGCTGCCGTCCGGCCCGCGCCGCCGCCATCAGCTGCAGATTATAGGCCACCGGAAACAGCACCTCGCCGGGCATCTCGAGCGGCAACTGGCCCTCCCGCGTCACCCTTACAGGGCCGGTTTCGTCGGCGCGCAGCGCGATTCCGCTTTCGGATTCAATGAGTTGGCCGTTCACATATTCGGTCCGCTCGAACCGGAATTCGCCGCCATCCGCCGCCTCCCACGTGCTCAGGCGGACATCGTTCCGCACCGAAACGTCGCTCTCTCCCGTCACCGTCGTCACCACCCGCTGCAACGACGTATACCCCCCGCATTCCCTCCCGCCGCGCCATTCCACAACCATCCGCCCTTCGATTCCGGCGACATCGCTGACCGCCTGCGAGCGCACGAGCGAAAGTTCGTAGACGGCGCGATGCATCTGCATCTCGGCTTCAACTGCTGTGGCACTTGCATCCGATGCGCCGGCCAACAGAAGAATGGCGATCAAATTCGTGCGTCTGGCGCGCATGGTTCCGGCTTTCCTTCCCCTTATCACCTTCGGTCTTTTGCGATCCTACACCATCGGCTAAACCGGATGATCAATCGAACGCCAAGGCCCCTCATGTCCCGCCCCCGCATTCTTCTCACACGCAAGCTCCCGCCGGAAGTCGAAGCCCGCGCCATCCGCAGCTATGACGCTGATCGGAATATGGATGATCGCCTCTATGCGCGCGAGGAAATGCTGGCCCGCGCCGCAGGCAAGGACGGTCTCCTCGCCACGGTCACCGACAGAATCGACGCAGAACTGATCTCGGCACTCCCCGAGAGCATGCGCATCATCGCGACATTCTCGGTCGGCTACGATCATATCGACATCGCCGCCGCCGCAGCCCGCAACATCGTCGTCACCAACACACCCGACGTCCTGACCGATGCAACGGCCGAAATCGCGATGCTGTTGATGCTTGGTGCCGCTCGCGGTGCAAACGCCGGAGCTGCCACTATCCGCGAAGGTCGATGGAAGAACTGGGCACCAACCGGAATGCTCGGACGCGAGATCTCGGGCAAGCGGTTGGGCATTCTGGGGCTCGGGCGCATCGGTCGCGCCGTTGCCCGCCGCGCACGCGCATTCGGCATGACGATACACTACCACAATCGCAGCCGCCTCGACGCCGCGAGTGAGGAAAGTGCCGTCTTCCATCCCGACATTGTTTCAATGTTCGCCGTCTCGGATGTCTTGTCGATCCATTGCACCTCGACGCCGGAAACGCGTGGGCTCATCAACCGCCGGAGCCTGGCGCTCCTGCCACCGGGCGCAATCCTGGTCAACACGGCACGCGGCGATATCGTCGACGACGACGCGTTGATAGAGGCTTTGGCGTCGGGCCACGTTGCCGCTGCGGGCCTTGACGTCTTCAATAATGAACCGAACCTGCATCCGGGCTATCTGGAGCTGCCAAACGCATTTCTATTGCCGCATCTCGGGAGCGCGACATTCGAAACACGAAATGCGATGGGATTCCGCGCACTCGACAATCTCGATGCGTTCTTCGCCGGACACACTCCACCCGACAGGGTCGGTGCATGATCCGCGGTATCATTGGCATCGTATTCTTCAGCCTTGTTGCCTGCGACGCGCCAAACCAACAATTGGTAACGCTGCGCGATTGCGTCGATTGTCCCGAACTGGTTGTCCTGCCCCCCGGGACGTTCATGCGGGGCGCCGGCGATAATGATACTGCCGCCGACGCAAGCGAGTTTCCACGCCATGAAGTACGAATCGTAAGATCCTTTGCCATTGCGGCCAAACCGGTCACGGTGGCGGCCTTCGCGGCCTTTGTCGAAGCGACCGCATATCGCGCCAATGGCGGCTGTCATACGCTGACGCCGCAAGGCTGGCGGGTCGACCGTTCGGCGAACTGGCGTGCGCCTGGCTTCCCGCAGATGCCGGACCATCCGGTCGTCTGCATTTCCTGGCACGACGCTATTGCCTATGCCGAATGGATGTCCGAAAGAACCGGCGCTCCTTACCGCCTGCCAAGCGAAGCGGAATGGGAATATGCGGCCCGCGGCGGCACGACCGGCACAAATTTCTGGGGTGATGACGAGAGGCTCACCTGCGACTATGCCAACGTCAACGACCTGACAGCCAAGAACAAGGTGGCCAAGGTCGCGGAGCCTTGCGACGACGGCTTCATGTACACAAGCCCGGTCGGCAGCTTCCAGCCCAATCCGTATGATCTCTACGACATGGTCGGCAATGTGTGGGGCTGGCTCGCGGATTGCTGGATGGACGACTACAGGCTCGTGCCGCGCGACGGCAGGCCGGGCACTGCCGGAAATTGCAGTATCCGCGTCCTTCGTGGCGGCTCGTGGACCGACACGCCGGGGCCGATACGGATAGGCGCCCGCGAAAACCGTTTGGCAGAAGATCGACTCTCGATCGCTGGCTTCAGGCTCGCGCGCGATGTCGAGCAGCACATTGAATGACCCGGCAAAGCTGAGTCACACGGGCATATTTTGCCGGGCAGCGCCCAAGACGCAAGTGACCCATCTTGTTGATTTTAAAAGATTTTTCATCTGGCAAAAACATTGCATTTCCCATAGCCAGATGATCAGCCTTGAACAGGAACGCAGGCATATTGCGGGGGACAATGATGGGCTACGTGAAGCGGATGGCAGGCACAGGAGCGGGTAGCGCCCCTCTAAGGGAAGGCGCGCTGCCGATCGATCCCTCCACGGAACGATTCCGCCGCAGCATCGGATCGGCATCACGTGGATCGGGAAATCGCGACATCGTTGACCGTGCGCTTGCTTTTGCCGATGACGCAGAAACACGCATCGTGGAACTTACCGCGCGCGTCCGCCAACTCGAAGCACTGACACAGACCGACGAGCTGACAGGCTTGCTGAATCGTCGCGGATTCGATGAGGTCCTGCGCCGGAATCTCCTGAGCGCGGCGCGCTATGATGAAACGGGACTGTTGGCCTATATCGACCTTGACGGATTCAAGGCGATCAATGATCGATGCGGCCACGCGGTCGGCGACGAAGTCCTGCGTGCCGTCGGGAACCACCTTGCCAAGAGCATCCGTGCCACCGATTATGCTGCACGTCTTGGGGGCGATGAATTCGCTGTTCTCTTCGTGCGCGCCGAGCACCGCCGTGCACGTGAGCGCGCCCGCGAAATGTTGCGCGGAATTGCCGATATCGAAATCCCCTGCAAATCAAGTACGATCTCGGTCAAAGCCAGCGTTGGATTCGCATCTTATACCGGCGCGACCTCCGCTCGCGATCTGCTCGATCGTGCGGACCGCGCCATGTATGCCGACAAGAAGAATGGCGGTCGTGCCGTCCGACTGACCACGCATGGATGATTTGACTATTTCAGCGACGTTCCTTTTGGTTGTTGCTGCGTGATGCAGTGAATTGATCCGCCACCTTGGGCAATTTCGAGGGCCGGCATCTGTATCACCTGACGGCCCGGAAATGCCGCGGCCATGATTTCTGCCGCCCTGCCGTCATTCGGATCGTCATATGTCGGCATGACAACCCCGCCATTCGCGATATACGCATTGACATATGACGTGCAGAGGCGGCGCCCATCGGCGCGCTTGAGATTGCGGCGGGGTTGCGGAATCTCGATGATTTCCAGCTTTTCTCCGCGCGCATCGCGGGCGGCTTCAAGCCGGGCGCGATTATCCTGCATTCGTTCATGATTGGGATCGCCGCGGTCTTCCGGCATATGCAACAGCACGCGACCCTGCCCTGCAAAACAGGCGATCATGTCGACGTGACCACTGGTCTCGTCATCTTCCAGACCGCGATCAAGCCAGATGATTCGTGACACCCCGAGATTCAGGGCGAGGTTCTCCTCGATCTGCTGTCGCGTCAGCTCCGGATTCCGATTGTCGTTGAGCAGGCATTCCTCGGTCGTCAGTAGCGTTCCATAGCCGTCCGCGCATATCGAGCCACCCTCCAGCACCATGCCGCCCTTGTAGGTCCGCATCCCCAGCCGTTCCAGGATGAGGCCGGCGACAGCCGCATCGTGTTCATAGTTCTGATAGGCATTGCCCCAGGCATTGAATCGCCAATGCGTTCCAGCGACCCCGCCTTTTCCATCCGCAACAAAAATGGGGCCTGAATCGCGCGCCCAACTGTCGTCGATCGGCAGCGGAACGACCTCGACCGACCGACCACAGGCCAGCCGCGCTTGCGCTTCGTCTTCAGGACGGCACACCATCGATACGGGCTCAAAGCCCGCGATCGCTCGTGCAACCCGGGCATAGACCCCGTAGGCTTGCGGCAGACGCTCGCCCCAAAGCTCGCCGCGACTCGGCCACTGCATCCAGCACCGCTCGTGCGGCTCCCATTCGGCGGGCATGAAGAGATCGTCGTCCGCCGGCCTGCGCAATCCACTCATCGTACCCCCATCGCCCCGCCAGGGTCTTTCGTGTTCTCGTCCAAAAGGTTAGGTATAGCCGCTGGATCATGTGCGGCAAGCACGAGCACAAACGGAGCGATGGAGATGGCTGGTAGGATCGATGCGCGCCTGAAGGAACTCGAAATTGAACTGCCTGTACCGGCAAGCCCGGCCGGCACTTACTTGCCTTATGTCGTCACTGGTAATCTGGTCTTTATCTCAGGTCAGGGGCCGATGGGCCCCACGGGCATCAGCCATCAGGGCAAACTTGGCCGGGATCACGATGTCGAGGCCGGCAAGGCAGCCGCGCGCCTGACCATGCTCAACGTTCTCGCCCAGCTGAAAGCCGCTTGCGGCGGCAACCTCGACCGTGTGAAACGGGCCGTCAAAATTCTCGGTTTCGTCAATGCGACGGCCGAATTCGACCAGCAACCGGCCGTCATCAATGGAGCATCGGACCTTTTGGTCGAGATTTTTGGTGACGCAGGCCGTCATGCCCGGTCGGCGGTGTCGGCACCCAGCCTGCCGTTCCAGATATCGGTCGAAATCGAAGCCGTTTTCGAGATCGCGTGAGGCGAGGCCCTTCTCTGGAATTGCAACATGGGAGACAATGAACAGGCCATCATCCGCGTTGTCGACAGCTTGAAAGGCGTCGACTTCCGCGCATGGGACGCTTGCGCCAACCCGCCGGGTGAACCAGCAAACCCGTTCATTTCCCATGCCTTTCTTTCAGCCCTGGAGGAGAGCGGCTCGGCGACGCGGCGCACAGGCTGGTCGCCGCATCATCTGCTTCTGGAAGATGATGCCGGCGGACTGGCCGGCGCAATGCCGCTTTACCTAAAAACCCACAGCCGCGGCGAGTACGTCTTTGACCAGGGTTGGGCCAGCGCGTTCGAAAATGCGGGCGGCCGCTACTACCCGAAACTGCAGGGTTCGGTACCGTTTACGCCCGCAACCGGCAAGCGCCTTCTGACACCTTTGGGCCCCGGCCGCGGCTCGGCCGAAGATGCGCTTGCTGCAGGCGCTGTCGAGCTTGCCACCCGCCTCGGCGTTTCGTCACTTCACCTTACCTTTCTGCCGCAGCGTCAGTGGAGCCGTCTCGGCCAACTCGGATTCCTGCAGCGCACCGACCAGCAGTTCCATTGGCACAATCGCGGCTATGGCTCCTTTGACGATTTTCTCTCCGACCTTTCCTCCCGGAAGCGCAAAATGATCCGCAAGGAACGCGCGCGCGCGATGGACAATGGCATTGGCGTCGAATGGGTGACTGGAAGCGACATCACCGAGGATCACTGGGACGCATTTTTCACTTTCTACATGGACACAGGCGCGCGCAAATGGGGGGCGCCCTATCTGAGCCGCGAATTCTTCAGCCTGATCGGCGAGCGTATGTCAGGTCAGACCCTGTTGGTCATGGCACGGCGGGAGGGCCGGCTGATTGCAGGCGCCCTCAATTTCATTGGCGGCGATGCACTCTATGGTCGGAATTGGGGGGCGGTCGAACACCATCCCTTCCTGCATTTCGAGTGTTGCTACTATCAGGCCATCGAATTTGCCATCGCCCGGGGACTAGAGAGGGTTGAAGCGGGCGCCCAGGGCGAGCACAAGCTGGCACGCGGCTATCTGCCGGCGCGGACCCATTCAGCGCACTGGATCGCAAACCCGTCTTTTCGTGAGGCCGTAGCCGAGTATCTGAGCCGTGAACGGCAATATGTCGATCGGGATATCGCCGCTCTTGGCGAATACGCCCCCTTCCGGCACGATGTCGGCAGCGACGAACATCGAGAGGACGATTTCTGACCGTGGCCTATGATCCAGACAACATTTTCGCAAAGATTCTTCGAGGCGAAGCCCCTTGCTTCAAGGTCTATGAAGACGACATGACTCTCGCATTCATGGATGTCATGCCGCAGGCCGAGGGTCATACGCTCGTCATCCCGAAATACCCGGCCGAAGATCTGCTTGATCTGGACCCCGAATATGCCGGCGCCATGGCCAAAACGGTCAAGAAGATCGCGGCAGCAGTGAAAGTGGCATTTGCGGCCCCCGGCATATTGGTCGCACAACTCAACGGCGCGCCTGCCGGACAGACGGTCTTTCACATCCACACGCACATCATCCCGCGCTCGCAAGGCATCGACCTGAAGCTGCATGCGCGCCAGATGGCCAATTTCGATGAGTTGAAGAAACACGCCGAACGCATCAAGGCGGCGCTCGACTGAACACGAAGGCAGGCGTCGCGGCACAGGGGGGAACGATGAGAAAGATGCACATGGCGACGGCACTGACCGTCGCGCTTTCTGTTGCGGCCTGCTCGGAGAACGATAGCTACACACAGGAAATTGTCGTGTCGCCCTCGCCGTTTCACGGAATTCATGGCCTCACTTTTACAAGTGACGGCAAACTCCTTGCAGGCAGCGTCGTGGGACGTGCCATCTACGAAGTCGACACCGAATCCGGAACGACGCGTATCTTTGAAGGCCCGCCCGAAGGCATGGCCGATGATATAGAGGAAGGACCGGATGGCACACTGGCTTGGACGGCCTTTCTCGACGGCAAGGTATTTGCCCGCAAGCCCGATGGAAGGCTGTTGACTTTGGCCGAGGGCCTTCCGGGCATGAATTCGCTGGCATGGAACGGAGAAGGTCGCCTTTTCGCCACGCAGGTTTTTCTCGGGGATGCCCTTTTTGAACTCGATCCTTCGGGACAAAATCCGCCGCGCAAGATCATGGAAGGAATGGGCGGTCTCAACGGGTTCGATTTCGGCGCTGACGGCAAGCTCTATGGACCACTCTGGTTCAGGAAGCAGATCGCACGTGTCGACGTCGATGCGGCCACACTCGAAGTCATAGCGGACGGATTTGGAACGCCGGCCGCCGTCAATTTCACCTCGCAAGACAAGCTGTATGCAGTCGACACCGAGAGAGGCCATGTCTACAGGGTCGACACCGGATCGGGCGAGAAAGAGCTGATCGCTGAAGTTGCGCCGGCGATCGACAATCTCGCCTTCGACGCCGACGACAATCTCTACATCAGCAATATGGCCGACAATGCTGTCATCGCGATTGACACCGAGACAGGCGAAGCACGGACCATCGTTTCAGGCGCGCTGGCCGTTGCCGGCGATATCGCGATGTCCGACAGCGGCGCAATTTACATCGCCGACCTGTTTGCTGCGCGCATGGTTGATCCAGATACGGGTGAGGTGGCGGAACTTGGCCGGGTCTTTGCCTCCGACATCGACTATCCTCTGAGCGTTTCTGTGGCCAATGGCCATATTGCCTTCGCTGCGGTCACCGCAGGCGCAATCCATGTGTTCGACGAGGCAACTGGACAATCCCTCGGCATCCATCACGGATTTACGACACCGGCTGAGGCGATTGTTCTCTCTGACGGCGCCGTCCTGGTCACCGAATATGCGCGCGGCGCGATCGTTCGAGTCGATCGTGACGATTGGTCGAAACGAACCGATCTCGTAACGGGACTTGCAGGCCCCGCAATGATGCTGCTGGGGAGCAACGATTTCGTCTATGTAAGCGAACGGGAGGGCGGCCGGATTCTCCGCGTCAACGCACAGACCGGCGAACACATTGCGGTTGCCGAAGGACTCTCTGCGCCCGAGGGATTCGATTTCGCACCGGATGGCCGGATCGTGGTTGCAGAAGTCGGCGCACAACGGATATCCGCCATCGATATCGAGAGCGGCAAATCCACTACTATCATGTCTGGGCTGCCGATCGGCTTCGGCACACCCGACGGCGCGCCCGCAATCTTCATCCCGACGGGCATTGCCGTCGATGCCGATGGGGACATCTATTATTCATCCGACATCGACGTTGCTATCTACCGGCTGAAGAAGCGCTGACAAAAAAGGCCGCCAAACATGGCGGCCTTGATCTTCGTGAAAGGCTGTTATTCGCCCATATGAAAGGCGACAAACTTGTTGCCATCGAGATCGCGGAAATAACCACCGTAGAAATTTCCGCCACGCACACCCGGCGCACCCTCGTCCTTGCTACCAAGACTCAACGCCTTTGCGTGAACCTTGTCGACATTGGCTCGCGACCCCACAGCCAGCGCCACCATTGTTCCGTTGCCGAATGTCGCCTTGTTGCCATCATGCGGCTTCGTTACCGCAAGCATGGGGCCACCGTTGCTCCAGCCGACAAAGCGGCCGGGGTCGGACATTGCGCGCTTGGCGCCGATCTCGCCGAGCAGGGCATCGTAGAAGGCCGTTGCCTTGTCGAGGTCGTTGGTACCCACCATCACGTAACCGATCATTTCTCAATTCTCCCTGGGAGTTGGACGTTTCTCTTGGCCGTTTACACTGAAAACGGCCACAACGCGTATCACGCCGTGGCCGCCTTCAATTCCCGGGCATCGAACAAATCCGACGCCGTTATTCCACAAGCAACGGTACTTTCGGCACACTGCCGCCCGACCCATCACCCGGCCGGTCCTTCGGCTTCCGGACACGAGGCTTTTTCGGACCGTCGCCGCCGGAAGGCGCAGCACTTCGCGGCGACGCCGCCTCGATATCGAAATCGAGCCCGTCGTCTTTCACCCCGACGCGAACATGTCCGCCCTTCACCAGCCTTCCGAACAGCACCTCGTCAGCCAGCGGCTTCTTGATGTGTTCCTGTATCACGCGCGCAAGCGGCCGTGCGCCCATTTGCTCGTCATAGCCACGCGCCGCCAGCCATTTGTTGGCTTCGGGCGTCAGATCGATCGTGACATTGCGATCGGCAAGTTGAGCCTCGAGTTGCAGCACGAATTTCTCGACGACACGCGATATAACGTCTTCCGGCAAATGGCCGAAGGGGATCGTCGCATCGAGACGGTTGCGGAATTCGGGCGTGAAGAGACGCTTGATTGCATCTTCATCATCGCCTGTGCGCTTCGTCCGCGCGAACCCAATCGGCGCTTTCGCCATGTCGGCAGCGCCAGCATTGGTCGTCATGATCAGCACCACATTGCGGAAATCGATCTTTTTCCCGTTGTGGTCCGTCAATTTTCCATGATCCATCACTTGCAGGAGGATGTTGAAAAGATCAGGATGCGCTTTTTCAATCTCGTCAAGCAACAACACGCAATGCGGATGCTGATCGACACCGTCGGTCAGAAGTCCACCCTGATCGAAACCGACATAACCCGGCGGTGCCCCGATCAGGCGCGACACGGTATGCCGTTCCATGTATTCGGACATGTCGAAACGAAGCATCTCGACACCAAGAATCGACGCGAGTTGCCGCGCCACTTCCGTCTTGCCAACGCCGGTGGGTCCGGAAAAAAGATAACAGCCGATCGGTTTCTCGGCCTCGCGCAGCCCGGCACGCGCCAGTTTGATCGACGCAGACAGCGCCTCGATAGCTGCGTCCTGGCCAAAAACGACACGCTTCAACTCCGCGTCGAGGTCTTTCAGCTTTTCCGTATCGCTCTTCGACACCGACTTCGGAGGAATGCGCGCCATGGTCGCGATGACCGCCTCGATCTCCGAGACGCCGATGGTCTTCTTGCGCCGCGACTCGGGCAGCAGCATCTGCGATGCGCCCGCCTCATCGATCACATCGATTGCCTTGTCCGGAAGCTTCCTGTCATGCATGTATTTTGCCGATAGATCGACAGCTGCTTTGACAGCATCGTTGGTGTAGCGGACCTTGTGGAAATCCTCGAAATAGGGCTTCAACCCCTTCAGAATCTTTATCGTGTCCGGCACGGACGGTTCGGCCACATCGATCTTCTGAAAACGGCGCACCAGCGCCCTGTCCTTTTCGAAATGCTGGCGGTATTCCTTGTAGGTCGTGGAGCCGATACAGCGCACCGTGCCGCTCGCCAATGCCGGTTTCAGCAGATTGGACGCGTCCATTGCGCCGCCGCTGGTAGCACCGGCGCCGATCACCGTGTGAATTTCGTCAATGAACATGATCGCGCCCGGATAGGCCTCGATCTCCTTGATGACCGCCTTGATGCGCTCTTCGAAATCGCCGCGATAGCGCGTCCCGGCCAGCAGCGTGCCCATGTCGAGCGAGAAGATCGTGGCATTGCGCAAAACATCGGGCACCTCCCCCTTTACGATACGTCGCGCCAAGCCTTCTGCGATCGCAGTCTTCCCCACGCCCGGATCGCCAACAAAAAGAGGGTTGTTCTTCGAACGCCGGCATAGGATCTGGATCGTTCGCTCGACTTCGCGCGCACGCCCGATCAGCGGATCAATCTTGCCCTGCTTCGCCTTCTCGTTGAGATTGACGCAGTAATTATCGAGCGCCTCGGTTGTACGTTCCTTGCGGCCGCGCTCATTTGCCTCCGGTTCGTCCTGCGCGCCGCGAACCGGTCGCGTCTCGGTCATATCGGCGCGCTTCGCAATGCCGTGACTGATGTAGTTCACAGCATCGTACCGCGTCATGTCCTGTTCCTGCAGGAAATAGGCCGCGTGGCTCTCGCGCTCGGCAAACATGGCGACCAGCACGTTCGCCCCCGTCACCTCTTCGCGCCCGGATGACTGAACGTGAATGACGGCCCGCTGAATCACTCGCTGAAAACCGGCTGTCGGCTTGGATTCCTGCCCATCATCGACCACAAGACTCGAAAGTTCGTTGTCCACATAATTGGTCAATTGCTGACGGAGCACCTCCAGATCGACATTGCAGGCTCGCATGACGGCGGCTGCATCCTGATCGTCAACCAGCGAAAGAAGGAGATGTTCGAGTGTTGCGTATTCGTGGTTGCGTTCATTGGCAAGCGCCAGTGCGCGGTGAAGCCCCTCCTCAAGACTGCGTGAAAACGTCGGCACTCCGAACCTTCCCTTCTGCTGGGCTACAGCATGAACGCGCTATTCTCGTTCCATCGTGCACTGCAGCGGGTGTTGGTGCTGCTGCGCAAAATCCATTACCTGGGTCACCTTGGTCTCTGCGACCTCGTAGGTATAAAGGCCGCAAATGCCGACTCCATGTTGATGTACATGAAGCATGATGACCGTCGCTTCGTCCCTTCCCTTGCCGAAGAACCGCTCCAGCACGTGAACGACGAACTCCATCGGCGTGTAGTCGTCGTTAAGCAGCAGAACCTTGTAGAGCGAGGGCTTCTTTGTCTTCGGCTTCGTCTTGGCTATGACGCCGGTGCCAACGCCACCATCTTCATCGCCGCGCCGCCTTTCGTCCGACATTCCCCGTTCCTGCCAATTCATCGTCTTCGTCCCGGCACGCGCAGACCGGAGAGCCTTGCTATCCGGCAACAGCCGAACCGACCGATGCCGCACCCTTCTATTAGATAGTTGACCATATCGAATTTCAAAGCCCAACCCAATCAAACCGGGCCTTTCCCGGCCAGCTCAAGCAGCCAGGCATCAATCCGTGCCTTGTTGACGCCAAGGTCCGAATAGCCGTAGCGGGAGCGGCTGTAGACAGCGAGGCTCGAATGTCCGGGTCCAAACGCCATGAATTGGACGGTAATTGTGTCAGGAAAGCCTAGAAGCGCGCTCCGCTGGACATAGGTATCGGTCAGAGTCGCGTCGTCCGCCGCCATCTGGACGACGCGGGGATGGGCAAGCGCAATCGCGCGAAACCGGCCCCTGAGTATCCCGGGCTCACTGGTGAAATCCGGAGCAGTCCGATGAGGCTTCGCCTTCAGGCAAAAACCGGCCGGGGCCACCAGGTACTGGTTCGGCTTCGCGGTCAGCCTCAACGTCTGGAAATCCATCGATCCTCGCGCAAATCCCCTTGTGGCTGAATACGCCGATTCTGGCGCAGGTAACCAGCCTGTTAACTTAGGTTTAACGCATTTAACCAAACGGTAAGATCTGGAGCCTAATCTGGGTCTGATTGGGTCAAGCGCCCGAAAAATATAAGATTTTTTTACCGATTTTGGCCAAAGGGCCTTCGCAAACTGTGGTCTCGGCGCTACAGTTCAGCGGGGTGAATAGCCGGGACGGCACATACGGGTTTCGGCCTTATGTGCATGCAAGAGGGGTTTTGGGGCTATGTCCGGGTCTGCGCTGGTGAGTATCGTGCGCATCTCTGGTGGATTCAGGGGACTTGCCGCCATGGCTGCGGTCGTCTTGTTGATCGCCGCCACCGCCCTCCCCGCTCAGGCCGCCAAACCCAAGACAGCAGCGCTGGTCATGGATGCCCATACGGGCCAGGTCATCTATTCGCGCAATGCCGACGAACTGCGCTACCCTGCTTCCCTGACCAAGGTGATGACGTTGTACCTGCTTTTCGAAAAGCTCGAAAAGCGCGAGATAACGCTTAATTCTCGCATTACCATGACCCAGCGCGGCGCCAATCAGCCGCCATCGAAACTGGGCCTGCGCCCCGGTCAGACGATCCGGGTGGAAGATGCCATTCTTGCCCTTGTGACACGCTCCGCCAACGACGTCGCCTCGGCCACCGGCGCATTCATTGCCGGTTCCGAAGCGAATTTCGCCAAGGTCATGACCAAAAAGGCGCGTGAGCTTGGCATGACACGCACAACCTACAGGAATGCGTCGGGCCTTCCGGACAGCGCGCAGAAAACGACCGCACGTGACCAGGCCACGCTGGCTCTGCGCATGCATCAGGATTTTCCGCAATACTACCATTACTTCAGCACCGAACAGTTCAACTGGGGAAAGTCCAGAATCCGTAACCACAACCGCCTGCTGGGCGAGTATCGCGGCACGACGGGCCTCAAGACCGGCTACACCAGGGCATCGGGCTTCAATCTCACGGCAACGGTCGAACGCGACGACAAGTTCCTGATCGGCGTTGTCATCGGCGGCGAGAAGGCCAAGTCACGCGATCAGCATATGGTCGAGATTCTCGATCGCGCGTTCCCGCGGGCCGTTGCCATGAAGACGAGCCGCACACAGATCGCGGCAGCACCGCCGCCCGTACCGGTGGTGCGCCCTGTGGGTCTCGTTCCGGCAGAAGATCGCGCCGCATTGCAGCAGCTCGCGGCGGCAATCGACGACAATGCCGACAGTTCGGGCCTCGCCGAGGGCGATGCCGAGGTGACAACGCCCGTCGTCATGGCTGCACCGCCCGAGCCTGTATCACGCCCTCGCAAGGTCTCGGCGCCTGTCGACAGCGTCACGGCCTATGCAACGGCAGCACTCCGCACGGCAGAGGATGCCGGTCGTCACGCCGGGCGCGAGATCGGCAACTTCCTGGTCGCACCGGCGAATGCAAGCATCAGCCCCGACGCGCCCGCCAATCCGCTTGTCCGCGAAGCGGCACTTGACCCTGCGCGCACTGCGCCAGCTGCGCGACAGTCATGGCGCGAGGGAGATCCGCTGATCCCTGATGGTACCTGGATCATCCAGATCGGCGCCTATGCCGATCAGGCCGACGCTGTCGGCAGCATTCGAAAAGCACTGCGCGCTGCACCCGATGAACTCGGCACGGCCGTTCCCGTCACGATCCCGGTCAAGACGGCCGACAACCGGACGCTCTACCGTTCGCGCTTTGGCGGGTTTGATAACGAGACTTCGGCAAAAACCGCATGCGGCCGTCTCGCGCGTCAGAGCATTCCCTGCATCGCCATCCCGCCCGCGAACTGGGCGCTTCCGCAGACGGCCAAAGCCGAAAGCCGCGGCTAGGCAGGCGTCCGCAGCCGTTCCTCGATCGGCAATGACAGCGTATCGATGAGGGCCCTCACCTCCGCCCGCGCTGCCACATGCGACATCGACATCTGAGCGTCGACACCCTCTTCCCGAAGATCGAGCAGTGTCAGGCCGGATGGAAACATTTCGCGAAAGATCACGCGCTCACCGAATCCCGGTCCGGTCCGAAATCCGATCCGTTCGGCCAGTGCGCCGAGCACAGCCTCGACCCGCCGCTTGTTCTTGGCATCGAGATGCGAAAGCCGGTTACGGATCACAACCCAATCGATCTCGCCGCCATCGCGCATCGCCCGGCGCTTCCGGCTCTCCCAGACCATCTCGCTGTAAACACTGGGCCCCTTGATACGATAGGTCTGGGAATCGACCCGGCCGAGCAGGTCGAAATCGACAAAACTGTCGTTCATCGGCGTGATCAGCGTATCGGCAAGCGCATGGCCAAGCCGCGAGAGATGGCTGTCGCTGCCCGGGCAGTCGATGACGATAAAGTCGTTTTCAGCAGCAAGCCGTGCAACGGCGGCTGCCAACGCGGCTTCATCCGCGGCATTGGCCTCCGCCACGGTCCCGAGCTCCGAGCGCGCGATGACCATGTGATCCGGCATGATCAATTTGACGCCGGCGGCGTCCGCCCAGGCCTTGCGGTTCTCCACATAGCGCGTCAGGGAGCGCTGGCGGCCATCGAGATCGACGGACCCCACGCGCAATCCCTCATGCAGAAGCAACGCAATGACATGCATGGCGGTTGTCGTCTTGCCCGACCCACCCTTTTCATTGCCCAGAACGATCACATGGGCGGGCAGACGCCCACCCCCGGATTCAGTCATATGCCCCCACAAATCCAGCCATTCGAATCGCGATCGGAGTGTGAGTAGTGCGGCCGGAAGCGTCAACTGTGCCAATGAGTGGGCAGTCCTCCGCGCCGCACTTGCGGTCCCCCCCACCCGTACGGCTAAACTCTTCCACGCGGTCGGCGGGCAATGTCATTCGAGAAAATCTCCGCCGCTCCCCTGAAGTGGCAACCCCGAGGAGTCCATCCGAATGAACGGCATGCTCACGCTCGACAAGCTTTCCGACCTCGTCGCCTCGGGCGAAATCGACACCGTCGTCATGGCCATGCCGGACATGCAGGGGCGTCTGGTGGGAAAGCGCATGGCGGCGGGATATTTTCTCGATACCGCCGTCCACGAGACGCATGCCTGCAACTACCTCCTGACCGTCGACACCGATATGGAGCCCGTGCCGGGCTACAAGGCGGCAAGCTGGGCGCAGGGCTATGGCGACTTCGTGCTGAAGCCCGATCTCGCAACGTTGCGCCGTATTCCGTGGCTGCCGGCAACGGCGCTCGTGCTCTGCGATACGCTCGACCATCATGGTGAGGACGTGCCTCACGCGCCGCGCGCCATCCTGAAAAAGCAGTTGAAGCGTGTCGCTGCCATGAAGATGAAAGCCTTCACCGCGTCGGAGCTGGAATTCTACCTCTTCGACGATACCTACGAGGCAGCGCACGAAAAACGCTATCAGGGGCTCAAGACAGCCAGTTGGTACATCGAGGACTATCATGTGCTCGCGACCTCGAAAGAGGAGGGCATCATGCGCGCCATTCGCAACGGACTGGAAGGCGCGGGCATTCCGGTCGAGAATTCGAAGGGCGAATGGGGCCCGGGCCAGGAGGAAATCAACGTCCGCTATGCCGAGGCGCTCGAGATGGCCGACCGGCACACCATCCTCAAGAACGGCATCAAGGAAATTGCCTGGCTCCATGGCAAGGCTGTCACCTTCATGGCCAAATGGAATTACGAGCAGGCTGGTTCGTCCTGCCACATCCACATGTCGCTATGGGACGAGGCAGCGAAGGAAGCGCGCTTTCACGACCCAAACGCAAAGCCGCATGGCATGTCCGAGCTTTGTCAGCAATTTCTGGCCGGCCAGTTGGCTCATGCCCGCGAACTGACCTATTTTCTTGCGCCGCAGGTCAACTCGTACAAGCGCTTCGTCAACGGCTCCTTCGCGCCCACCAATATCGTCTGGTCCAACGACAACCGGACGGCAGGCTTCCGCATGTGCGGCCACGGCAAGAGTCTGCGCATCGAATGCCGAATTGGCGGCGCCGACCTGAACCCCTATCTGGCTTATGCCGGGCTATTGGCGGCCGGCCTTGACGGCGTCGAGAAAAAAATGGCTCTGGAGCCGGAATTTTCCGGAGACGCCTATGTGAGCAGCGGCATTCCGTCGCTTGCGAAGAACCTCCGCGACGCCCTGACCGAACTGGAAAAGTCCGATACGCTGCGTACCGCGCTCGGCGATGATGTCGTGGAACACTACCTGCACACCGGCCGCTGGGAACAATTTGAGTATGACCGTCGGGTTACCGATTGGGAACTGAAGAGAGGCTTCGAACGCGGATGAGCGGCACACTGAAAGTCATTTCTCCGGTCGACGGAAGTGTCTATGTCGAACGCCCTCTGGCGACATGGACGGAAATTGACGGCGCGTTGAACGCGGCACGTGCGGCGCAGGCCGCATGGAAGCTGGTGCCAATCGCCGAACGCGCGGCGCTCTGCAACCGTTTCATAGAAGCCTTTGTCGCCATGAAGGACGAGATTGTCCCTGAGCTGGCCTGGCAAATGGGCCGGCCGGTAGCCTACGGCGCCGGCGAGTTGCGCGGATTTGAAGAGCGCGCCCGCTACATGATCGCGATCGCCCCGGAAACGCTGGCCGACATCGATGCCGGTCCGAAGGAGGGCTTCCGCCGTTGGGTCCGACGCGAGCCCGTAGGGACCGTGCTTGCGGTCGCCGCCTGGAATTATCCCTACCTGATCGCCGTCAATTCGGTTGTGCCGGCCGTCATGGCCGGCAATGCGATCATCCTGAAACATTCCGGCCAGACACCGCTTTGTGCCGAGCGCTTTGCCATGGCCTTCGAAAAGGCTGGCGCTCCGGATGGCCTCTTTCAGGCAATCCACATGAGCCATGAAATGACCGAAAGGACCATCGGCGATCCGCGCGTCGATTTCGTGCAGTTTACAGGCTCGGTCGCCGGCGGTCGCGCCGTCGTGAGGGCAGCCGTCGACCGCTTCATCGGCATTGGTCTTGAGCTTGGTGGCAAGGATCCAGCCTATGTGCGCGCCGATGCCAACCTGCCCTTTGCGGTCGAAAACCTGGTCGACGGTGCATTCTTCAATTCCGGTCAGTCCTGCTGCGGCAAGGAGCGGCTCTATGTCCATGCCGACGTCTATGACGATTTCGTCGAGGGATTCGTCGATCTGACACGAAAATACAAGCTGGGAAACCCGCTCGATCCGGAAACGACGATCGGCCCGATGGTCCGCACGTCGGCGGCCACCTTCGTGCGTGGCCAGATCGCCCAGGCCGTTCGCAGTGGTGCCAAGGCATTGATCGGCGAGAGCCATTTCCCGGCATCCAAGCCCGGATCCCCCTATCTCGGCCCCGAGGTACTCGTTGACGTCAACCATCAGATGGATGTTATGCGCGAGGAAACCTTCGGCCCCGTGATTGGCATCATGAAGGTCTCGTCGGACGAAGAAGCCGTTGAATTGATGAACGACAGTCCCTACGGACTGACGGCATCGGTATGGACAGAGGACGTGGAGACCGGCGAAAGGATTGGTGAACGCATCGACACCGGTACGTTCTTCCTCAATCGCTGCGACTATCTTGATCCTGCCCTTGCATGGACCGGCGTCAAGGATACGGGCCGGGGCGCGACATTGTCACGTGTCGGCTATGAAAGCCTGACGCGCCCCAAGAGCTATCACCTGAGAACCAGCACAAAATGATCGACGCTTATCCAAGCCTCACGGGCAACTGGAATTTCCCGACCAAGATGCGTTTCGGCGCTGGCCGCATCAAGGAACTGGCCGAAGCCTGCGGTGCGGCCGGAATTGAGCGGCCACTACTGGTCACCGATCCGGGCCTGAAGCCGCTGCCGATGATTGCCGAGGCGCTGGCTCTCCTCGAAAAGAATGGCCTCGCCGGTGCCCTTTTTGCCGATGTTCACCCCAATCCCGTCGGCGCCGATGTTGAGGCTGGCCTGAAGGCCTTCCAGCGCGGCAAACATGACGGCGTCATCGTGTTCGGTGGCGGCAGCGCCATGGATGCCGGCAAGGCCGTTGCCTTCATGTCGGGACAGACGCGCCCCATGTGGGACTATGAGGATCGCGAGGACTGGTGGACCAGGGCAGATCCCAACGGAATCGCGCCCGTAGTCGCTGTGCCGACCACCGCCGGAACCGGCTCGGAAGTCGGCCGGGCCGCAGTCATCACCAACGAACGCGATCACACCAAGAAAATCATCTTCCATCCGAAGATGATGCCGGTTGATGTGATCTGCGACCCCGAGCTGACCATCGGCCTGCCGCCGAATATCACGGCGGCGACCGGTATGGACGCTCTCTCTCACAATCTGGAAGCCTATTGCGCGCCTTTCTGGCACCCGCTGGCGCAGGGCGTTTCGCTTGAAGGCATGCGCCTCTGCAAGGAATGGCTCCCCGAAGCGGTCAAGCGCGGCAGCAATGTCGAGGCCCGATCCTTCATGCTGGCCGCCTCCTCGATGGGTGCGACGGCGTTCCAGAAGGGACTCGGCTCGATGCATGCGATGAGCCACCCCTGCTCGTCATTGCGCGGCACCCATCACGGCCTCACCAACGCCGTGGTGATGCCTTATGTACTGCTTCACAACCGCAAGGCAATCGAGGAAAAGATTGTCGCTGCCGCCAACTATCTCGGGCTGAAAGACCGCAGTTTCAATGGCTTCGTCGACTGGGTTCTGGCCTTGCGTGAGGAAATCGGCATCCCGAATACGCTCAACGATATCGGCGTCGACAGCGGCATCATCCCGCAGCTCGCGGCCATGGCCCTGGAAGACCCCTGCACGGGCGGCAACCCGCTGCCGATGAGCGTACCCGTATACGAAGACCTCTTCGCGCGGGCGATCGAGGGTCGGCTCGCCTGACAGAGATCACTCCGGATGTCCGGGCACCCAACCGCCCTGTGCATCGTGATGGCCGGGCGCATAGCCCTGCGGCTTTCGGCCGGGCGCTAGCGGCAAGGGCCCGCCTTCCTTCTCGTAGGGCGCGATCCAGCCGCCATGCTGGCTCTGATGCCCGGGTACCCAGGTCTTGAGCGGCGCGACCCGTGGCGCCGCGCCCTCGATGACCTCGGGTGGCGATACGTCGCCGACGATTGAGGTTTCGGCAACGGCCGGACAGGTCGCGAAGACAATGAGCGTGACGGCGAGAATCTTGTTCATCGTCTCAATCTAGTGCCCTAAACGGTTGAAACCAGTGGGCAATTGATGCCGCCAGAACCTGCGGCTATGTTGCGCGCGATTTCAGGAGGCCGTCATGCCGCTCGACACAACCAGCCACGACATTCCCGTCGCCCGCACAGCAGCGGATCTGCGCGCTACCGTCGCCGAATGGCGGAAAATGGGCGAAACAGTCGCGCTGGTGCCGACCATGGGCGCGCTGCATGAAGGCCATCTGTCGCTGGTCGACCTTGCCCGGAAAAAGACCGACCGTGTTGTCGTCTCGGTCTTCGTCAACCCGACCCAGTTCGCACCGCATGAAGATTTCTCGGCCTACCCCCGCACCGAGGCCGCCGACGCGGCAAGGCTTGCAGGCAAGGCTGACCTGATCTTCGCACCCGATGCCGGCGACATGTATCCGGACGGATTCTCGACAACGATTTCGCTGACCGGCGTCGCCGAACCGCTTGAGGGCACCTTCCGCCCGACGCATTTTGCCGGTGTTGCAACCGTCGTTGCCAAGCTGATCCTGCGGGCACAGGCCGATGTCGCGATCTTCGGCGAAAAGGACTGGCAGCAACTGGCTGTGATCCGCCGCATGGTCGCCGATCTCGACATTCCGGTCGAAATTCTCGGTGGCCCGATCATGCGCGAAGCCGACGGCCTCGCCATGTCATCGCGCAACGTCTACCTGACGCCGGACGAACGCAAGGCTGCAGGGCAACTCAATGTGATACTCAAGGAAACAGCCGCAAGCGTCTCCAGTGGAATACCCATTACGGAAGCAACAAGGGCCGGAGCGGCGCGCATTCTGGCGCTCGGCTTCAACCAGATCGACTATCTGGAAATTCGCGATGCTGCCTCTCTGGCGGAATTCCCATCCGGTCACCCGACCTCGCCGGCTCGTATCCTGGTCGCCGCAAAAATCAGCAGGACCCGCCTGATCGACAATATGCCGGTTTGACACCTCACCGCAGATGCGCGGTCAGCCAGTCCCGTTGCACCGGCGCCGACAGCCTGAACATATCGCCCGTATACGCCTCGAAATGCATGCAAGGGAGCGCCAGGAATTTCTTCGGCTCCAGGGCCGTCTCGTAGGCGGCCGCCGTCATGTCGAAAGGCGTCAGGTGGTCTTCGAGCGCACCGACCATCAGCAGCGGTGTCGGTGAAATGCGCGGAATGTAGATGCCGGGTTCATATTCGGTGAAGAGCTCGACCGATTGCAGCGTCACATCATTCTGCCACGATGTCTGGCGCTCCTTGGCAAAGGCTGTGAAAAACTCCCATGTATCGGCGGTCGGCAGAGCCGAAGGCTCGCCCTCAGGACCCGTCACGGGCATGCGGGCCGGCGCGGCGCCGCCCATCCGCGCCAGGCGGTCGGCATCGAAGGCCGCCCGCAAGGCCTTCCAGTGATCGCCGCGAATGAGACGCCGCGCACTCTCGAGCCCGGCCACCAATGGCACTTGCGCAATCACGCATTTGACGCGCCGGTCGATGGCGGCAACCACCAGCACATGTCCGCCGGAATAGCTCGATCCCCAGATGCCGATACGGTTCGGATCGACTTCCTTCATCGTTTGCGCATGGGTGATCGCGTCCCGGTAGCCGTCGATCTGCTGCCGCGGATCGATGTGCCCGCGCGGACTGCCGTCGCTCGCACCGAGATTGCGGTGGTCATAAACCAGCGCCGCAATGCCGGCCTCGGCAAAAAAGGTGGCAAAATCGTCGAGATACATCTCCTTCACGGCCGAAAACCCATGTGCCATGACGACGACCGGCGCCGGACCTGTCACACCTTTCGCGGGATAGAACCAGCCGCGTAGCGACACCCCATCCTCAGTCTTGAATTCAATGTCGCGGCGCATGTCTCTCCCCTGACTTGTTTTCTCCAGCCCACCACACATGGGGAAGTCTGTCACCCGCCCTTGCGGGCAGGTCGCTAGAGCAATCCGAGATCTTCCAGTTCGCGCCGCATCTCCTCGGGCATGTCGTCGTCCGCCGCGCCCCGCCGGACGTCGGGTGGCGCGTCTTTCGGATCGAAGTAGCGCCACCCTTGAAAGGCGCGCCGCTCCTGCCGCCGGGTAGGAACGATCTCGCGGTCGAGCACAAGGCGGCAGCGTTTGACGCCTTCCCCGTCCTTGAATGGTTCAATGCCGATCAGCCGCTGGCGGCATCGGATCACGCCCTTCATGACCCAGTAAAGCGACCCGCCAGCCAGAATCTCATCGGCGCGCTTCGGCGTCATTCGCGTGACATGGACGAGTGTCTGGGGCTGCTTGCGCTTCTTCATCTCCGCCAGCCGCGCTTCCTGCCAGGTGGCAAGATCCGCAATATCGTCAGCGCCGACACAGAGCTTGATCAGGTGAAGAGGCATTGACGCAGGAAACTCCCAACTCTATAACACTGTTATAACAACCGCGCCGGAGGATCCGATGACCGCACCAGCCCAAGCCTTTCTGACCCGTTGGTATGCCTATGTCGAGAGCCACGACCCGGCGCTGCTGCAGACCCTTGTCGCCGACGGCGCGACGATCTCTTCGCCCGCCTTCTACAAGCCGAAGACATCGAAGGATTATGTGATGGCCATTCTGACGGCCGTGACCGACGGCTTCGAGGATTTCACCTATACGAAGGAATGGGTCGACGGCAACGAGATCATTCTCGAATTTGAATCCCGTATCGGCGATACGAAGCTGAAGGGCATCGACCGCATCACCGTCGATGCTGACGGCCGCATGAGCCACATCGAGGTCCTGATCCGCCCCCTGAACGGCCTGATTGCGCTGGCCGAACATGTGAAGGCATCGCTCGGCAAGGCCGCCGCCTGAGCTAGGCCAGCGTCTCGACAGCAAGCGCCGTCGCCTCGCCGCCGCCGATGCAGAGCGAGGCGATGCCGCGTGTGCCGCCGGTCTGCTTCAGTCCGTTGAGCAGTGTGACCAGAATACGCGCGCCCGATGCGCCGATCGGGTGGCCAAGTGCACAGGCGCCGCCATAGATGTTCATGTTGTCGTGACTTAGATTGAGCTCCTTCAGCGCGGCCATCGCGACGACGGCAAAAGCCTCGTTGACCTCCCAGAGATCAACGTCTTTTGCGCTCCAGCCGGTGCGCTCCATCAGCTTTGAGATCGCACCGACCGGCGCGGTCGAAAACCAGGCCGGCGCCTGTGCATGCATTGTATGACCGCGAATGGCGGCAAGCGGCGTCAGGCCACGCCTTTCGGCCTCCGACAGCCGCATCAACACAAGCGCCGCGGCGCCGTCCGAAATTGAACTTGAATTGGCCGCCGTCACCGTACCGTCCTTCGCAAAGGCGGGCTTCAGCGTCGGGATTTTCGACGCATCCGCCGTCAGCGGCTGCTCGTCCTGCGCGACTTCGACGGCACCCTTCCGGCCCGGTGCGCTGACCGCCACGATCTCGGGCGCAAAGCTGCCGCCCTCGACCGCCTTCTTCGCCCGTTTCAGCGACTCCATCGCATAGGCATCCTGCGCATCGCGTGTGAACTGATAGTGCTGCGCGGTGTCCTCCGCATAGGAGCCCATCAGGCGGCCTTCATAGGCGTCTTCGAGACCGTCGAGGAACATGTGATCCTTGACCTCGGCATGTCCGAGGCGCATGCCGCCGCGCGCCTTGGGCAGCAGATAGGGCGCGTTGGTCATGCTCTCGAGACCGCCGGCCACGATGACATCTCCATGACCCGCGACGATCGCGTCATGCGCCATCATCACGGCCTTCATGCCCGAACCGCACATCTTGTTGACCGTCGTGCAAGGCGTGTTCTCGTCCAGCCCCGCCTTGAGCGCCGCCTGACGTGCCGGCGCCTGCTTCGCGCCGGCCGAGAGCACACAGCCCATCAGCACTTCATCGACCTCGGCGGCACCGATCCCGGCCCGTCCGACCGCGCCCTTGACGGCGATCGCGCCGAGTTCCGGCCCGGTGAGACCGGACAGGGCACCCTGAAACCCGCCCATCGGCGTGCGTGCCGCGCTGACAATGACCACGGGATCGGCTTCTTGACGGTTTTGAGACATGGGGCTGTATCCACGATTAGACTGGCGGCCATGGCCGGGATTCGGGGCAGAACCCTAGCCTAAAACTCGCAGCCGCCAAACAGGCCGCGCCTATTTGAGGGGGGACGCTCAGTGGAAGATTTCCTGCACAACATGGATTGGGTCCTGCCCTTGCGCAGCGACTGGGCGACGCCCGTCGCCAATGGCTTCACCCTGCTCGGCTATACGCCGTTCTTCCTGATGTTCCTGCCGCTCGGCTACTGGCTCTGGGACCGCGCCGTCTTCACACGGCTTGCTGTCCTGATCGCGATCACCGCCGTCATCAACGGCTGGCTGAAGGATTTCTGGCAGGATGCCCGCCCCGATCCGCGCTACTGGATCGACGATCGCGTCGAAGGGTCGCCGGGACGGCCTTCCGGTCACGCCCAGGTGGCGGTCGCGATGTGGCTCTGGCTGGCCTATGAAATCAGGAAGCGCTGGGCCTGGGTTGCCGCAATCATCATCGCGGCGGGCGTCGCGCTGAGCCGGCTCTATGTCGGCGTTCACGATGTCGACGACATTCTGGTCGGCACCGTGCTCGGCCTTGCCTGTATTGTGCTCTTCATCTGGTTGCTGGGGCCGTCCTTCGATTTCTGGCGGCGCCTGCCGGTGGTTGTCCACCTGGCCGTCATTCTCGCCCTGGTGCCAGCCCTCTGGTACGTCTGGCCGCCTGAAGGCCCGGCCGGCAGCAGCTTCTACGGCCATACCTCCGTGCTGTTCCTGCTTTTCGGCTGGGTGGCAGGCCAGACGCTCGATTACCGCCTCGCGCCGGTCAGAGGCGCGCGTCCGGCCCTCTGGCAGCAAGCGGTCATGGCCGTTGGCGGCATCGTCGTTCTCTTCGCCCTGCGCTGGGCGGTCGAATCCGGCGGCGCGGCAATCGGCCTCGACGCAGCAACTGTCCTTTACGCCGGCGCGGCCATTCTCGGCTTCTACATGACCGGCCTCGCCCCGATGGGTTTCCGGGCGCTGGGATTGATGAAATAGCAGGGACCGGACGGAGAGCGTGTCTTACTCGGTGTAGATGTCGACCACATCGGATTCGGTGAAGACGGTGTAGACACCCGCCCCGGGGCTGCCACCCACAACGATGAAACGGTTGTTGGCAGCAGCAGCCACCGCGCCGTGGCGCGGCGTGGGCATCGACGGCGCGCGGCGCCATGTGGTGCCCGCCAGATCGAGCACGAAATGGTCGCCATAGGTGCGCAGCGGTCGCCGCTGCTCACCGCCCGTCACATGCAGGCGGCCGTCCAGCACGGCCGCGACATGGCCTGCCCGCGCTTCGGGCAATGCCGGCCCGCTGCGCCAGCTGCCATTCGACGGGTTGAAAATGTCGACACGGGCCGAGGCCGCACCGCCATCAAGGCCGCCGATCGCATAAACCTGTCCGCCGGCGACCGCATAGGCCGCCGCGACGCGCGGCGACGGCATGGACGACCCCGAAACACTCCAGCTGTCACCCGCCGGATCGAAGACGAAAACCCGCGAAGCGCCCTCGCCGCGCCCGCCGATCGCATAGAGTTTGCCATCGACGGCAACAAGACCGTGACCGGCACGGGCGGCCGGCATGGCGGGACCCGGAACCCAGGTCCCGACATTCGGATCGTAGATCCAGACATTATCGGTATCGCCGCCGCCCGCCGGATTGGCCGCAGCCGGGGCACCGCCCAATCCGCCAAAATCGTCCGCGCGGCGCACCGGCACCGCCTCATGGCCGCCTGCGACATAGAGTTTGCCGTTGAGTTCGGCCATGCCGAAATGTTGCAGGCCCACCGGCAGCGCCACGGCGGGGCGCCAGATATTGCCGCGCACGTCATAGATTTCGGCTACCGAGCGCGGACCCGAGGTGCTGTCGCCGCCGACGACATAGAGTTCATCGCCGAGCAGGGCCGCGCCGGCAAAGGCGCGCGCGGTCATCATCGGCGTACCATCGCGCCAGCCCTGCGCCGATACCGGCGCCGCCGCCAGACAAAGCCCGGCCGCGACAAAAAGGCCCGAAACACCCGAACGCATCGCGCTACGCATCGCTCAACTCTCCTTCACCCGGCCGCCGGATCAGTAGAACAGGACCAGTGCCGCAAGTCCCAGAAACGCGAAAAATCCCACGACATCGGTTGTCGTGGTGACGAACACGGCCGACGAGACGGCCGGATCGGCGCCCAGCTTATCAAGTCCCAGCGGAACGAGAATGCCGATCAGACCCGCCACCACAAGATTGATCATCATCGCCGCCGCCAGGACCCCGCCGAGCCAGGCATTCTGGAAGATAAGGCCGCCGATGCATCCCAGCAGAATGGCGAAGATCATGCCGTTCAGCAGGCCGACAAGCATCTCGCGCAGAATGGTGCGCCGCGCATTGAAATGAACGAGATCGCGCGTCGCCAGCGCGCGCACCGTCACTGTCATGGTCTGGGTGCCGGCATTTCCGCCCATCGAGGCGACGATCGGCATCAGCACGGCCAGCGCCACCATCTGTTCGATAGCCGCATCGAAAAGCGCGATCACCGAGGCAGCAATGACCGCCGTGACCAGGTTGACCGCCAGCCAGGGGACGCGGCTGCGGCTGGTCTGCAGCACCGTGTCCGAAATCGCTTCCTCGCCGACACCGGCCAGCAGGCGGATGTCTTCAGCGGCCTCTTCGCTGATAACCTCGACGATGTCGTCGACCGTGATGACGCCGACAAGCCGGCCCTCCTCGTCGACCACGGCCGCCGAGATCAGGTCGTACTTGCTGAACTGCAGCGCCACGTCTTCCTGGTCCATCGCCACCGGGATCAGCGTCTGCTCGGTCTCCATGATTTCGGAAATCGTGACCGGACGCTTGGACCGGGTGACGCGCGACAGTGGCACGGTGCCGATCGGTTTGTGCGCCGCATCGACCACGAAGATTTCGTAGAATTCGTGCGGCAGTTCTTCGGCCTCGCGCAGATAGTCGAGCGTGTGGCCGACATTCCAGAACGGCGGCACGGCCACCAGCTCGCGCTGCATCAGGCGGCCGGCGCTGTATTCCGGGTAGTCGAGCGACTGCTCGAGAACGGCGCGGTCGCTGGCCGGCAGCTGGTCGAGAATCTCGCGCTGCTCGTGTTCGTCCATATCCTCAAGGAGATAGACGGCGTCGTCCGAATCCATTTCCGTCAGCGCGGCAGCGATGTCCTTCGGATCGAGCAACTCCATGACATGGTCGCGGACGCTCTCGTCGAGCTCGCTCAGCACCTCCGGATTGAGGTCGGAGCCGAGCATGTCGATCAGGTCGCGGCGCTCGTCGCTGCGCAGCAATTCGAGGAGTTCCGCGGTATCGGCCGGTCGCAGCGGCAGGACCAGCTCGCGCGCCTGCGCCCGGTCGCCGCGATCCACGGCATCGACGACGGCGCGCACATAGGCCGGCGACAGCGCCTCGTCGGCGGCCTCATCCGTCGTGCTGTTGATCGGGGTGTCAGTCAAATTTGCGCTTCCGAATCTTCGGCCAGAGCCGGCCGCGAGTGTGCGTTATTTGGCCGGTTCCCGCCACCGCGGCGCCCTGAAAATAAAACCGGCGGCGGCGCTTCTGAAAGCGTCCGGCCACCGGTCCTGAAGGTTCGTCTGTCGATGGTGCGGTCGAGAAGACTCGAACTTCCACGGGAGTTACCCCACAGCGACCTCAACGCTGCGCGTCTACCAATTCCGCCACGACCGCATGTTCGCAAGCCGCGCCGATGTAACAAATCCGGATGGCTTGCTCAAGCTGCAAATTGAGGCCGGACGGGGGTTTAGCGCAATAAGTTCAAATCCCGTCGCCATCGAGATTGGCCGGCAGATGAATACCGCATTCGTCCTTGTCACGGCCGACCCAGCGGCCGTCGCGATAGGAGCCGCCCTCGGGCACGCGTTCGGTGCAGGGCATGCAGCCGATGGAGAGGTAGTTGTCCTTGACCAGCGGATGGCGCGGCAGCTTGTGCGTGTCGACATAAGCCTCGAGCTCGGCCTCGCCCCAATAGGCTAGCGGGTTGATTTTGAAGCGGCTTCCGCCCGTCGAACCCGGCTCGCCGGTACCGCGCACCCGCTCCTCCTCGATCGGCTCCATGCTGGCGCGGGTCGAAGTCTGGAAGCGCTTGCGGCCGGTGATCGAGGCATCGAAACCCTTGAGCGCCCTTTCGAGCGGCAGAACCTTGCGGATATGACAGCAGGCATCGGGATCGCTGTTCCACAAACCGCCATTGGGATCCTTTGCGGCGAGATCTGCCGGATGCGGGCCGACGGCGCGCAGATCGGTCAGGCCGAGCTTCTCCTGCAGCCGGTCGCGATAGCGCAGGGTTTCGCCGAAGAGCTTGCCAGTATTGAGAAAAATGACCGGCGTCGCGGGATCGATCTCGGCGACCATGTGGAGCAGCACCGCCGACTCCGCACCGAAGGAGGAGACCACGGCGATGCGGCCCTGAAACGCCTCGCGGATCATCGCCTCGAGCAGCGCCTGCCCAGCAAGGCCCTGATAAGTCTCGCGCAATGCGTTGAGGCGCGGCGAAATCAGCGTCGGCGCATCCATGGCGGCGGCGCGGCTTTCGGTGACCGCGGCGGCGCGCGGCCGCCGGCTCAGATCCAGTGCGGTCATGACAACCAGCCTTTCTCTTCGATATAGGCGTCGACGCGACGGCCGATTTCGGCCAGTTCGAGCCCCTGCGAGCGCCAGACCTTGCGCTGCCGGCCCAGTTCGTCGAGCCGCCCGGCCCATTCGGGCCCGAACAATCCTTCCAGATGGCGCCTGAGCCGCCGCGCCAGACCGGGCGACTTGCCGGCCGTCGAGACGGTGATGGTCAGATCGCCGCGCCGCATCATCGAGGGCACGTGAAAGTCGCAGAGCGGCTTGACGTCCTCGGTATTGACCAGCGCACCGGCCGCCCGCGCCAGACCGGCCAGCGCCACGCTTTCGCTGTCGCCGAGGCCGGCGATGAACACGACGCGAGCGCCCCGGAATGCCTCGCCGGTGGGCCTTGCGCCCTTCAGCCGCTTGCCGGACTGCTTGACCAGAACCGGCGTCGGCGCCCCGGAATAGACCTCCAGATGGGCTGCGCCGGCGGCATCGAGCAATGCCAGCCGCTTTTCCGCCACTTCGCCCTCGCCGACAAGCACCGTCTTCAGCGAGCCGAGATCGAGCATGACTGGAAACACGGCGCACACCTCCTCAGGGCAGCAGGCTCTGCAATTCCCGCTAGAGATAGCAAGTGTGCCAAATAATTCAACTCCAGTCCGTATAATTATGTAATTCACACAATAAATGATGTGCAATAAAAAAGGGCTCCCGAAGGAGCCCGTTCCGGCCAGAAAACCGTAATGATTTCAGAGGTGTGGCGCCGGCTCGGCCGAAGAGATCACCGAGGTGATCGACACCGCGACGCGCTCGCCCTTGACGATGATCTCGCCCCGCGCGATCGGAATGTTGTTGGCGAGGATCCAGACTTCCTCGTCCTGGATCGTGCCGAGCTCGATCACCGCGCCGCGGCCCATGCGCAGCAATTGCTGGATCGGCAGCGTGGTCGTGCCCAGAACCACAGAGATTTCAACGAAGACGTTGTTGACCGAATTCACGCGCAACCCCACCTGACCCGAGGGGCCCGGCAGGCCCCAAGTGCTTTACTTGCCAACCAAAATGCCATGCTAGAGTTACTTGATGGTTAAGCCCCAGCCCCGCGCCGATGCGCCTGCCCCGACCGTCGAATGGCGGATTTCCGACGCGCCCGTTTCCTATGAGACGGCGGTGGCGGAGATGGAGGCGCGCGTCGCCGCGATCGCGGAAGGGGCCGCGCCGGAGCTGGTCTGGCTGCTCGAACACCCGGCCCTCTATACCGCCGGCACCAGCGCCGACGACGCCGATCTCATTGATCCCAAACGCTTTCCCGTCTTCAGGACCGGCCGCGGCGGGCAGTACACCTATCACGGCCCCGGCCAGCGTGTGGCCTATGTGATGCTCGACCTGAAACGGCGGCAGCCGGATGTCCGCGCCTATGTGCAGGACCTCGAAACCTGGCTGATCGCGACACTGGCGCGCTTCAACGTGACCGGTGAGACGCGGGCGGACCGTGTCGGCGTCTGGGTCCGCCGGCCGGAACGCGGGCTGACGGCCGAAGACAAGATCGCGGCGATCGGCGTGCGCCTCAGGAAATGGGTGACGTTTCATGGGGTTAGCCTCAATGTCGACCCCGACCTCGATCATTTTTCGGGGATCGTGCCTTGCGGGATCGCACAACACGGCGTCACCAGCCTGGCCGATCTCGGCCGGACGGCGACGATGGCCGATGTCGATATCGCGCTCCGGTCGAGCTTCGAAGAGGTCTTCGGCTGCGACAGCAAGTGATCCGTACAAGGATCAAATCGGGGATAAGTCGGATTTCCCGGACGCGTCAACGGCTTGCGCCGGAATGCACAGCCGATGGCTGAAGAGAGACCCCCCCTTCTGTCACGGAACTGTCACAAATGACGGTCATTAACATCCGTGTACGGAATGGTTGGCAACTTGTCCCCGGGTTTATCGGCGGGTTTATCCCCGTATGGGCTGCATCGCGCCGGACTCCCGGAAAAGGCGGGGACAAGTTTTTCTGCCGGAAATGGCAAAAATACTTATCCCCGAAGTTTGCGTGAGGCGGCGAAAGCACCTGCCGATTCGCAGAAGCTCCCACCCTTCGCCGTGGGAGGGTGGAAGATCAGGAAAATCCGTACCGCCCTTTCAGAACTCTATGACGGCACCGCCGGCGGCCCCCAGAGCGCCATGACGATCAGGCCAAGACCGATGGCGGCGGCGGCGAGCCAGATGATGGCGCCGATGGCCGGGATCGAAATGCCGATCCAGAGAAGGGCGGCGGCCAGCACGATGCCGGCGATCAGGCCGAGCCGCCCCTCGCCGGCAGAACCGAGACGCGCCGCGATGATGCCGCCCAGCGCCGTCAGCACGGCGGCAAGGCCGAACACGATGCCGAGCGGCCAGGCCAGCATCAGCAGCAGCGCCACCGGCAGCCCGACCAGCGTCACCGCAGAGGCGACCGCCAGCACCGGCACGCCGATCAGCCAGACGAAACCGAGACCGATGGCCTGCCAGGGCTCGGCGGTGGCGGCATCGCGCATCCGCGCCGCCGTGCCCGGCGCGACCAGCGCCAGCAGGATCGCCAATCCGCCAAAGACCACCGCACCGCCGGCCGACATGTGATAGCCCGGTGCCGCAAAGCCGCCGTGGCGGTCGCGCATATGATTGTCGCGCCAGCTTTGCCGCGTATCGCGCTCCCCGGCCGTGTCGGGCGCGTCGGGCGCGTCGGCGCTGTCGTCGCGGAACTGGAAGGCCCGGCCGTTGATCTCGCCCTTGATCGTCGCGCCCTTGTCGATGCGGGCGGCCGAGGCCGAGTAGTAATCGACATTGCCGTCGATCCGCGCATCGGGACCGAGCGCCAGTTCGAGGCCGTAAAAGGTGACGTCGCCCTCGACATGACCGTTGATCAGCGCTTCCTGGGCGCGGATCGAGAGATCGCCCTCGAACTCGCCCTCGATCGCCGCGCGCCGCGCCGCGATCCAGGTGTCGCCCTTGACATGCGCGTCGCGGGTCAGGATGACGATCTGGCCGGCCGCCGTCAGCGCGCCGTCGACGCGGCGGTCGAGCGTCAGTTCCTCGGCCGCGGCGAAGAGATCCTTGCCGCTGACCCATTCGACGCTGCGGCCCGAACCGGGCTCGGCCTGCGCGGCGCCGGCGCCGAGCGCGAGGGCCAGAATGACGAGTGTCGACCGGATTACGCCGCGCATGCTCTCTCCTTGCGATTCATGTCGCCCCCGGAAGGACTATAGCGCGGGATGGCGGCGGAGGCACGGATTGGGGTGTGATGTTATCGAGGATGGCCAGCGCATGAGTGGGGCGCGGCCTTTGTCTCCCCCACAGATGTCACCCCGGGATTTATTCCCGGCAACTGTGTTGTTGGGTCATGTCTGGAAC
>TARA_R110000824_G_scaffold236641_4_pt1 | contig 93099 bp, 91 predicted proteins | sample TARA_R110000824 | Tara Oceans TARA_R110000824 (sample SAMEA4397747) | marine metagenome | biome: Polar Biome; feature: [MES] marine water layer (ENVO:01000295) within the mesopelagic zone...; material: water (ENVO:00002006), including particulate matter (ENVO:01000060) such... | reverse complement strand
TGCTGACCCGTATTCGTAACGGTCAGCGGGCCATGAAAAGCTCGGTTACAAGCCCGTCTTCAAAGCTGCGCCTGAGTGTATTGGAAGCTCTGAAGCGTGAAGGCTTTATCCGTGGATATGATGTCTCGGAGCCCGAAAAGGGAAAGCCGGAGGTCAGCATCGAGCTGAAATACTATCAGGGCAAGGGCGTGATTGAGCATATCAGCCGGGTGTCCAAGCCGGGCCGTCGTGTCTATAAGGGCGTGAAGGACCTGCCAACCATTCGTAATGGACTGGGCGTTGCCATTCTTTCCACACCGAACGGCGTTTTGTCGGACAACGAGGCGCGTGAAGCCCATGTCGGCGGCGAAGTGCTTTGTAAATTGTACTAGGAGGTATTATGTCTCGAATTGGAAAACATCCGGTGACAATTCCCTCCGGTGTAGATGTACAGCTTTCCGGCAGCGACGTAACCGTCAAAGGTAGCAAGGGCGTGATGAGCATGACCTTCGTTGATGACGTTGTCGTTGACCGTGAAGATGACAAGATCTGGGTCAAGCCACGGACCAACAGTATGCGCGGCCGTCAGATGTGGGGTATGCAGCGGACGTTGCTGAGCAACCTTGTCGAAGGCGTTTCCGACGGATTTACAAAATCCTTGGAAATTGTCGGCGTTGGTTATCGTGCGGCGGTGCAGGGAAAAACTCTCAAGCTGAACCTCGGTTTCAGCCATGATGTGGATTTTCCGATCCCCGAAGGCATTGATATTAAATGCCCACAACCGACGGTGATCGAGATTTCTGGAGCTGACAAACAGCAGGTTGGCCAGGTTGCAGCGGTTATCCGGTCTTACCGGAAACCAGAGCCTTACAAGGGCAAGGGTGTCAAATATGCGGGTGAATATATCTTCCGCAAAGAAGGCAAGAAGAAGTAGGAACCGACAATGGCAAACTCAAAAGAATTGTTCGACCGCCGTCGGCGGAGAAATCGGACCCAGCTTCGTAAGGTGTCTTCAGGCCGTCCTCGGCTTTCCGTGCACCGGACGCTTCAGCAGATCTATGTCCAGGTCATTGACGACGCTCAGGGTAAGACCATCGCGTCTGCCTCCAGCCTTGAAAAAGACCTGCGCAGTAAGCTGAAAAGCGGTGGCAACAAAGAGGCCGCGGCAGAAATCGGAAAGCTTATTGCTGAACGGGCTATCAAGGCCGGTGTTAAAGAAGTCGCATTTGATCGCGGCGGGTATAAATTTCATGGCCGGGTCAAAGCCCTTGCCGATGCCGCCCGTGAGGGCGGCTTGTCCTTCTAGGGGAATTGTCAATGTTGAGACCTGATCAAAACGAGAAAGGCGATTCGGAATTCGTCGACAAGCTGGTATACATCAACCGTGTTGCCAAAGTTGTTAAAGGCGGTCGCCGGTTCGGTTTTGCGGCATTGGTTGTCGCAGGTGACCAGAAGGGCCGCGTCGGCTATGGCCATGGTAAAGCCCGTGAAGTGCCTGAAGCCATTCGCAAGGCAACGGAAGCCGCCAAGCGCAACATGGTCCGTGTGCCGCTTCGCGAAGGCCGGACACTGCATCATGACGTGCAAGCCCGTTTCGGCGCAGGGCGCGTTGTGCTTCGTGCGGCGCCTGCTGGTACCGGCATTATCGCCGGCGGGCCGATGCGTGCTGTTTTCGAAACCCTGGGCGTTCAGGATGTCGTGACGAAATCTATCGGCACCTCCAACCCGTATAACATGGTGAAGGCAACCTTCGAAGCCCTGAAGAGCATGAGCTCTCCGCGTATGGTCGCAGCAAAACGCGGCAAGAAGGTATCCGAGGTGATCGGTCGCCGCGGGGCCGAAGCAGGAAAGGAAAAGGTCGATGGCTAAAGCAACGATCAAAGTGACCCAGACGGGAAGCCCGATCGGCCGTCCGAAAAACCAGCGCGCGACGCTGGTTGGCCTGGGGCTGAACAAGATGCACCGGACGGTGGAGCTTGAAGACACTCCTGCCGTTCGCGGCATGATCGCCAAGGTAAATCATCTCGTGCAGGTTGACGACGCCAAGTAAGGCCACAGCCTGTCTGACTAAGGAATTTTGAACATGCGTTTAAATCAACTCGCCGACAACAAGGGCGCAACCAAGAACCGGATGCGTGTTGGCCGGGGCATCGGTTCCGGGAAAGGCAAAACCTCCGGAGCGGGCCAGAAGGGCCAGAAGTCACGTTCAGGTGTTGCCATCAAGGGATTTGAAGGCGGCCAGATGTCGATATACCGTCGTCTGCCAAAGCGTGGCTTTAAAAATATTTTCAGCAAGAATTTTGCTGTGGCCAATCTCGGCCGGGTTCAGGCCGCATTCGATGCCGGCAAGCTCGACCCGAAAGCCACAATCAATGCTGCAGCCCTGCAGGAAGCGGGCGTTGTCGGCAAGGTTGTTGACGGGGTTCGGTTGCTTGCAAAGGGCGAACTGAAAACCAAGGCAACCTTTGAAGTCGCCGGTGCCTCCAAAACAGCAATTGAAGCTGTTGAGAAGGTAGGCGGTAAAGTTACCCTTTTGGCTCAAAGCCCGGCAGCGAGCGAATAAAAATCGGCGGGAGCGGTAGACTACCGCGCCTTCGGGAGAAGTTTTAGATGGCGTCAGCAGCAGAGCAAATGGCTTCCACGATGAGTTTCGGTGCCTTTTCCAAGGCGACGGAACTCAAGAAGCGGTTATGGTTCACGCTCTTTGCCCTGATTGTTTACCGGATCGGGACATATATTCCGATCCCGGGCGTCGATCCAACAATTCTAGCTGACGTATTTGCGCAGAATTCCGGGGGTATCCTCGGAATGTTTGACGTTTTTGCGGGCGGCGCGCTCGGGCGGATGACGATTTTCGCCCTTAATATCATGCCCTATATTTCGGCATCGATTATCATGCAGCTGATGACCTCGATCTCGCCGCAGATGGCGCAGTTGAAGAAAGAGGGTGAGGCCGGGCGAAAGAAAATCAACCAGTATACCCGCTATGGCACGGTGCTGCTTGCGGCGTTGCAGGGATATGGTATCGCTGCCGGGATCGAGGGGTTGACCCTGTCGAACGGACAGTCAGCCGTGATCGATCCGGGCATGCAGTTCCGCCTGATCACGGTTATTACCTTGGTCAGCGGTACTGTTTTCCTGATGTGGCTGGGTGAGCAGATCACGGCGCGCGGTGTGGGTAACGGTATTTCATTGATCATCTTCTCTGGTATCGTCGCAGCCTTGCCGGGCGCACTGGTCGGAACGCTGGAACTGGGCCGGACGGGCGCTCTGTCGACTATTGTTATTCTGGTGCTTATGGTTATGGCCGTTGCCGTGATCGCCTTCATCGTCTTCATGGAGCGGGCACAGCGGCGAATATTGATTCAGTATCCCAAGCGACAGCGCGGCAACAAGACCTATGGAGGGCAGAACTCCCACTTGCCGTTGAAGCTGAATACGGCCGGTGTTATTCCGCCAATTTTTGCTTCGTCTTTGCTGCTGATGCCGACGACTGTGGCGAGCTTCAGCGCAGGTTCGGGTCCGGACTGGCTCAACAGCCTGACGGCGATGCTGGGCCATGGACAGCCGATCTATCTGATGCTGTATATCGCAGGAATCGTATTTTTCTGCTTCTTCTATACGGCGGTTGTCTTCAATCCGGACGATACGGCGGACAATCTGAAGAAGCATGGCGGCTTTGTGCCGGGTATTCGCCCTGGTAAGCGGACGTCGGAGTATCTGGACTATGTCCTGACCAGGTTGACGGTTGTCGGTGCGGCGTATCTGTCTCTGGTTTGTATCCTGCCGGAGATTCTTGTGTCCCAGTGGGCCGTGCCGTTTTACTTCGGGGGAACCTCGCTTCTGATCGTGGTCTCGGTGACGATGGATACCGTGGCGCAAATTCAAAGTCATCTTGTTGCCCATCAGTATGAAGGACTGATCAAGAAAACCAAGCTTGGGGGACGGCGTAAATGATCTTGATACTCTTGGGACCACCCGGTGCCGGTAAAGGAACGCAGGCACAACGACTGGAAAACAAGCATGGTCTGATTCAGCTCTCCACGGGGGACATGCTGCGCGCAGCGGTTGCCGCAGGTACGGAAATTGGAAAGAAGGCGAAGTCCGTAATGGAACGCGGGGATCTAGTCTCCGACGATATCATGACCGGGATTATTTCTGACCGCCTGGATGAGCCGGATTGTAAAAATGGCGTGATTCTCGATGGCTTTCCCCGCACAGAAGCGCAGGCAGAAGCCCTTGATGAAATGCTGGCGGCAAAAGGGCTCAAGCTTGATGCCGTAATTGAGATGAAAACCGACGATGATATACTGGTTGAGCGGATTACAGGGCGTTATACCTGTGCGAAATGTGGTACGGGATATCACGACAAGTTCCTGAAGCCCGCGGTTGAAGGCGTTTGTGACAAGTGCGGCGGTACCGAGTTTACCCGCCGGAATGACGACAATGCGGAAACCGTGATTTCCCGGCTTCAGGCCTATCACGAACAAACGGCTCCTCTGCTTCCCTATTACCGGAAGAAGGGAGTATTGAAGCAGGTGGACGGAATGGCCGGAATTGATGAAGTTACGGCCGAAATGGAAGCGGCATTACAGTCAATCTAAACGGTTGACTAGGTAAAACAAAATTATATAATCGCGCGCTTCGCAGAGGCGCTTGAGATAACCGGGTCAGGATGACCTGAATTGGATTTGAGGAGAGACTAGCGTGGCTCGTATTGCTGGTGTAAATATTCCGACGAATAAGCGGGTATTGATTGCACTGACCTATATTCATGGCATTGGCCCGGCAAAGGCCAAGGAAATCTGCGAGGCTGTGGGCCTTGCGCCGGAAATTCGCGTAAATGCGCTGAGCGATGCGGAAGTGGTGAAAATCCGCGAAACCATCGACGCTGACCATCTGGTCGAGGGTGATTTGCGCCGTCAGACATCAATGAATATCAAGCGCCTGATGGACCTTGGCTGCTATCGCGGTCTGCGTCATCGCCGTGGTCTGCCGGTCCGCGGTCAACGTACACATACCAACGCCCGCACCCGCAAAGGTCCGGCTAAAGCTATCGCTGGGAAGAAGAAGTAATATGGCACGTGAAAAGACACGCGTTCGCCGTCGCGAGCGGAAAAACATTATTTCAGGCGTCGCGCATGTAAGTGCGTCCTTTAATAATACCAAGATCATGATCACCGATGCGCAGGGTAATGCGATTGCCTGGTCCTCAGCCGGTTCTCAGGGGTTCAAGGGGTCGCGTAAATCGACGCCGTTTGCTGCACAGATTGCAGCGGAAGATGCCGGTAAAAAGGCCATGGATCATGGCATGAAGACGCTGGAAGTTGAAGTCAAGGGTCCGGGCTCCGGGCGCGAATCGGCACTTCGGGCATTGCAGGCCGTTGGCTTCAATATTACGTCCATCCGCGACGTATCGCCAATACCGCACAATGGGTGCCGTCCGCCAAAACGCCGCCGCGTTTAACGGAACCATCCAATTCAATACGGGCTCTCGGGCCTGTGTTGTTGTTTATCAAGAAGTCGCAGGTCCATGGTGGGCCTGCAAAACTATGAGGTCAATACCGTGATTCAGCAAAACTGGAAAGACCTGATCCAGGCGAGCCTCTCCGTCGAGCCGGGTGAGCAGAGCGATCGGGAAGCCACGATTATTGCGGAGCCCTTGGAAAGAGGGTTCGGTTTGACGCTGGGGAACGCACTTCGCCGCGTTTTGCTGTCGAGCCTTCAGGGTGCCGCAATCACCTCCATTCAGATCGATAATGTTTTGCACGAATTCTCGTCGATTGCCGGTGTGCGCGAGGACGTAACTGATATCGTCCTTAATTTGAAAACACTGGCGATCCGTGCGCATTCCGATGGCCCGAAGCGCATGGTGCTGAAAGCCTCCGGTCCATGTGAAGTTACGGCAAGCATGATCGAAACCGGTCCGGACATCGAGATCATGGATCCCGACCTTGTGCTGATGACACTGGATGACGGCGCCTCCATTTCCATGGAGATGAATGTTGATACGGGCAAGGGATATGTCCCGGGCGTCAACAACCATCCGGAAGATGCGCCGATCGGGCTGATCCCGATGGACAGCCTTTACAGCCCCGTTCGCAAAGTCACCTACAAAGTGGAAGCGGCGCGTGAAGGTCAGGTTCTCGATTATGACAAGCTGACCCTCAAGGTGGAAACAAACGGGACGGTCTCTCCGGAAGATTCAGTCGCTTTTGCGGCACGTATCCTCCAAGAGCAGTTCCAGCTCTTCGTCAACTTTGACGAGCCCGAGGAAGTGGTCGTCAAGGAAGAAAGCCAGGAGCCGGAGTTCAACCGGAATCTCCTGCGCAAGGTGGATGAGCTTGAACTCTCTGTCCGCTCGGCAAACTGCCTGAAGAATGACAACATCGTTTACATCGGTGATCTCATTCAGAAGACCGAGGCGGAAATGCTTCGGACTCCGAACTTCGGGCGCAAAAGCCTGAACGAGATCAAGGAAGTTCTGGCACAGATGGGCCTGCATCTTGGCATGGAAGTGCCAAACTGGCCGCCAGAAAATATTGAAGACATGGCCAAACGGCTTGAAGAACCATTTTAGAACAGCCTCAATCGCTGTGGAGTAAGACAAATGCGGCATCGTAAATCTGGGCGTAAGCTCAACAGAACATCTGCACATCGCAAAGCGATGTTCGCCAATATGGCGGCATCCCTGATCAAGCATGAGCAAATTCAGACGACCCTGCCAAAGGCAAAGGAACTGCGGCCGATCGTGGAAAAGCTGATCACGTTGGGTAAACGCGGTGATCTGCATGCCCGTCGCCAGGCACTGTCCCAGCTGAATGAAAAGTCGGCAGTGGACAAGGTCTTCTCGACCCTGAGCGAACGCTATGCGGAACGCAACGGCGGCTATACCCGTGTGCTGAAAGCCGGTTTCCGCACAGGCGATGCGGCCCCTATGGGCGTGATCGAGCTGGTTGACCGCGATGTGGACGCCAAAGGTCAGGATTCCGGTCCTCTGCAGAACGAGGATGAGGATGAGCTGGAAGCTGAAGCCGTCGCATAACGGAGCGCGGTGCAAGAATTCAGAAAGGCAGTCCTCTGGGCTGCCTTTTTTTTTCGCGCTGCCTCCTTATGGCCTGACAGTCGCTTGAAAAAAGAGCTAATATGACCAATCTAAGAGGAGGGCAGGAGGGAAACTTCACGCCATTAGTTTTGAGATCATGAACAGGTATTTTCGTATACTAGCGGCCGGACTGGCTTTTTTGGCCGTCATCGCAGCGGGCGGTCCGGCACTTTCCAAGGATGTCGTGCCGAGCAGTCAGGCGCAGATCATGCTGTCTTTTGCACCGCTGGTGAAAAAGGCGGTGCCTGCGGTCGTCAATATTTTCACGAAAACGCGCATTACACAGACCCGCCCAAGCCTGTTTGACGATCCCTTTTTCAAGCGCTTTTTCGGAGGAAACTTCGGACCGCCCCAGCAACGCCAGAAAATCCAGAATTCACTGGGGTCCGGTGTCCTTGTGGATGGAGAGGGGATCATTGTCACCAATTATCACGTGGTGAGCGGTGCAGATGAAATCACGGTTGCCCTGTCCGATCGCCGCGAGTTTGATGCCCGGGTCATCGTATCGGATGAGCGTACGGACCTTGCGATCCTGAAAATTGACGTCGAGGGAGAACAGCTGCCGTATCTGGAATTTTCCGATTCCGACACGCTTGAGATCGGCGATCTCGTCATTGCCATCGGTAATCCTTTCGGTGTCGGGCAGACGGTCACCAGCGGCATTATTTCCGCGCTTGATCGGAATGCCGGGGTGAGTAACGATATTCAGTCCTTCATCCAGACTGACGCGGCGATTAACCCGGGAAATTCCGGTGGTGCGCTCCTGACCATGGACGGGAAGATTGCCGGTATCAATTCCGCTATCTTCAGTAAAAGCGGCGGCTCGCTTGGCATCGGTTTTGCCATACCGGCAAATCTTGTAAAGGCCGTTCTCACAAACGGGCTTGCAACAGGCAAGGTTGTGCGGCCCTGGCTCGGCGCGGCGGGACAGGAAATCACCGGGGATGTCGCGGACGGCCTCGGGCTGGAAAAGCCCGGCGGCGTTCTGATCAACAAGATTCATCCCTACGGCGCGGCGCAGAAGGCGGGCTTGCGCGTCGGGGATGTGGTGGTCTCCATCGATGATAAGGAGATCCTCGGCCCCGATACCCTGATCTACCGGATTGCGTCAGGCGTGATTGGTAAAACGGCGCGGCTTGGCGTTTATCGCGACGGAGAATTCATGCCGCTCGATATGGGTCTTGAACCGGCGCCGGAAACACCCCCGCGTGCCATCGAGACTCTGACCGGTCGTCATCCTCTTTCCGGGGCGATCGTTGGCAATTTATCTCCCGCCTTCGCGTTGGAGCTAGGTATGCCGGCATTTGCGGATGGTGTCGTTGTGACCGAGGTGGTAAAAGGCAGCGTGGCAGAGCGGTATGGATTGCGGTCGCGTGATATCCTGTTTCGGGTGAACGGGGCGAAAATCATCGATATCGCGCAGGCAAAAGCGGCGCTGCAGGAAGCGGGAGGGCGCTGGCAGATCAGCATTCGGCGCAACGGTAGGACACTCTCCTTCAAAGTCAATTTATGACAACGCTGTTCGAAGCCACCGGATCGGGCGATGAGGTGAACAGACCGCTGGCCGACCGGTTGCGCCCGTCGCGCCTGGATGAGGTGGTTGGACAGGATCATCTTCTGGACGCAGGGGCGCCGCTCAGGCGGATGCTGGATGCAGGCTGGCTCGCCTCGATCATCTTCTGGGGCCCGCCGGGATCGGGCAAGACGACCATCGCCCGCCTGCTCGCCAAGGAAGTGGAGATGCATTTCGAGCAGATTTCCGCTGTCTTCTCAGGCGTTGCCGATCTGCGCAAGGCGTTTGACGCCGCGAAGATGCGGCGGCAGGACGGCAAGAAAACACTCCTGTTTGTCGATGAAATCCATCGCTTCAACCGCTCGCAGCAGGACGGATTTCTACCCTATGTCGAGGATGGCACCATTACGCTGGTCGGGGCGACGACGGAAAATCCCTCTTTTGAATTGAACGGGGCGCTGCTCTCCCGCTGTCAGGTTCTTGTGCTCAACCGCCATGATGAAACCTCCCTGCGGGTGCTGATGGATCGGGCGGCGAAGCTGGAGGGGCGGGATGTGCCGCTCACGGAAGAGGCGAAGACCACCCTTGTTCAGCTTGCCGACGGGGACGGGCGGTTTTTTCTGAATATGATGGAAGCCGTCTTCCATTCGGGCGAGGGAACACTCGATGTCGAGGGGCTGTCGAAGGTCATTTCAAAACGCGCGCCTGCCTATGACAAGGACCGGGACGGTCATTACAATCTGATCAGCGCCCTGCATAAATCCATGCGCGGGTCGGACGTGGATGCGGCGCTGTACTGGTTTTCCCGTATGATGGACGGAGGGGAGGACCCGTTGTACATTGCCCGCCGCCTTGTTCGTTTCGCGGTGGAAGATATCGGCATGGCGGATCCGAATGCGCTGGTGCAGGCCAATGCCGCCAAGGACGCCTATCAGTTTCTGGGCTCTCCGGAAGGCGATCTCGCGATTGCCCAGTCGGTCATCTATCTTGCAACAGCGCCAAAGTCCAATGCGGCCTACCGTGCTTTCAGCGGATCGAAATCGGCGGCCCGGAAGCATGGATCGCATATGCCGCCAAAGCATATCCTGAATGCGCCGACGGGCATGATGAAGGATATGGGCTATGGCAATGACTATGCCTATGATCACAATGCGGAAGACGGATTTTCAGGACAGAACTATTTTCCCGATGCAATGAAGCGCGAGCAGTATTATTCTCCGGTAGAACGTGGGTTCGAGCGTGATATCAGGAAGCGTCTGGAATACTGGGCGCGGCTGCGGGCGGAAAAGCAGGCCGGAAAGACGGAAAAATGAATATGTTTCTATCAGTGGCAATCGGCGGCGCATTGGGAGCCTGCGCACGCTATGGCGTGGCGCAAGTCATGCTACGGCAGCTTGGTCCGGGCTATCCCTACGGAACGCTGTTTGTGAATATTGTCGGTTCCTTCTTGATGGGGGTATTGATCGAGTTGATTGCGCTGCGCTGGTCGCCGTCGCCGGAGCTTCGGGTTCTGCTGGTAACGGGCTTCCTCGGGGGCTTTACGACCTTTTCCGCCTTCTCCCTCGATGTTGCCCTGATGGTCGAGAAAGGGGAGATGCTCTCTGCTGCGGGCTATATCCTGTTGTCGGTCATTCTGTCCATCGCCGGTTTGTTCGCCGGGTTGCATCTGATGCGGGCGGTGTTGACATGAGCCGGGTTCAACATCTCATCGTCAGCGAAGACGAAGCGGACCAGCGGCTGGACCGCTGGTTCAAGGCGCATTTTCCGGGCATGACCCATGGCCAGCTCGAAAAACACTTGCGCAAGGGCGATATCCGCGTTGACAAGAAGCGCTCCAAGGCGGGGGATCGTCTGGAAGCCGGGCAGACGGTCAGGGTGCCGCCTCTCTCCGATGATGTGCTGAGGCCGGCGCCGGCGGGCAACAGGAATATAACTACACCGCCAAAACTTTCCGATCAGGACGTCGCCGAAATTCGCGGGATGGTTCTGCATATGGATGACTCCGTTATCGTGCTGAACAAACCCGCCGGGTTGCCTGTGCAGGGAGGGAGCGGGCAAAGCCGTCATGTTGACGGATTGCTGGAAGGGTTGCGGTATAATTTTCCGGAGAAACCGAGACTGACGCATCGGCTGGACAAGGACACTTCCGGTGTCCTCGTACTCGGTCGCACGCGGCAGGCGGCAAAGCATCTCGCGGAAGCCTTCAAGCGGCGGACGACACGGAAGATATACTGGGCGCTGCTTGCGGGGGTGCCCAAGCCGAGGGAAGGGACGATAAGTTACAATCTCGCCAAGATCGTGACAGCAAACGGCGAAAAGGTCGTTGTGGATCGCGACGGCCAGAAAGCGGTGACGGATTACTCGGTCGTCGAGATGGCGGCACAGAAAGCATGCTGGGTCGCGTTCAAACCGCTGACCGGACGTACCCATCAACTTCGTGTCCATGCCGTTGCGCTAGGTACGCCGATTGTCGGGGACGGAAAGTATGGTGGGCCGGATGCCTTTCTTGACGGCGTGATCAGCAAGAAAATGCATCTACATGCGCGCGAGATTACGATTTCCCATCCGGACGGCGGCGATTTGACAGTATCGGCGCCGCTCGATCGCCATATGGTGGAGAGCTGGAAACTCTTTGGTTTTCAAGAAAATGACTATGAAGATCCGTTTCTCGATATCGAGTTCTGATCCAATGGGGCGGAAAAGCCGCTTTTGGCTTGACTAATGAAGTTGAATGGCTAGATTTTGATCCATGACAAATTCGAACCGGCTTTTGATTCTACGACTTATTGGCCCGGCACTCTGATTCCAGTGCCGGGGCGGATGCTGTCCTTTTTTCAAAATTGTCGGGTAAACGAATGTATGTAACGACGACCTCCGGGTCCTCCATTTCTAGAAAAATTAGCGGTTTATGGCAGGAAGAGCTTGTTGGCTCCTCCGGGGGGCTCTCTCGACTTCCTGGCGGTCGCTCGGGTATGCGTGGCGCCCCGCGACCGTATGTTGGCTGCATCAAACCGAAGATATAACGAAATAGAGGCGCGTAGCGCCCAGCAAGAGGTTAGAGGAATTCGAAATGACATTTATTCCCGGAGAAAAATACAAGGCTTTTGAGCCGATCAATTTACCGGACCGACAATGGCCGACGAAGGTTATCGAGAAGGCGCCGATCTGGTGCAGCGTGGACCTTCGGGACGGCAACCAGGCGCTGATCGAACCGATGGGGCATGAGCGCAAGTTGCGCATGTTCCGCCATTTGGTCGAACTGGGTTTCAAGGAGATCGAGGTCGGCTTTCCATCAGCGTCGCAGACGGATTTCGATTTTGTCCGCTTCCTGATCGAGGAAGGGGAGATTCCGGATGATGTTAAGATCCAGGTTTTAACGCAGGCGCGTGAAGAGTTGATCCGCAGGACGTATGAGAGCATTCGCGGTGCCAAGCAGGCCATTGTACACTTATATAACTCCACTTCCACATTGCAGCGCCGTGTCGTGTTTGACATGGACCGGGAGGGGATCAAGAAAATTGCCACCGACGGGGCGAAGCTGGTGCGTCAGCTCGCCGATGAAATGCCGGAAACCCATATTCAGATGGAATATTCTCCGGAAAGCTTTACCCAGACCGAGCTTGACTATGCCTGCGAAGTCTGTGCGGCGGTCATGGAAATCTGGAAGCCGACGGTTGAGAATAAGATCATTTTCAATCTGCCGGCGACGGTGGAAGTGGCAAGCGCCAATATCTATGCGGATCAGATTGAATGGATGCACCGTAATCTGCCCGAACGCGAGAAAATCATTCTGAGCCTGCATCCGCATAATGACCGGGGCACCGGCGTTGCCGCGGCGGAGTTCGGGATCATGGCTGGCGCGGACCGGGTGGAAGGCACCTTGTTCGGCAACGGGGAGCGCACCGGGAACGTCGATGTCGTGAATATCGCGATGAATATGTACACGCAAGGCGTCGACCCCAAGCTTGACTTCAGCGATATCAACGAGGTTGTCCGCACGGTTGAATATTGCAACCAGCTGCCGGTGCATCCACGCCATCCCTATGGCGGCGATCTGGTGTTCACGGCCTTCTCCGGCTCCCATCAGGATGCCATCAAAAAGGGCTTTGCCGCCATCAAGAAGGCGAACAGCGAACTCTGGGAAATTCCCTATCTGCCGATTGATCCTGCGGACCTTGGCCGTAACTATGACGCGGTTATCCGGGTCAACAGCCAGTCCGGCAAGGGCGGCGTCGCCTATCTGTTGGAGGAGGACTACGGGATCGAGTTGCCGCGCCTGCTGCAGGTAGAGTTCAGCAAGACCGTACAGGCGGTGACGGATGAGACAGGCAAGGAGCTTTCCTCGGCGACCATCTATGACATATTCGAAAAAGAGTATCTGAACGCGAATGGCGGTCTGGAGTTCGTGAACCACCAGACCACATCGGAGTCACCGGGGTCCGAGCGGCGGAAGCTGATTGCCACGGTTCGCGATGGTGGTCAGGAGAAAACTCTGGAAGGTGTCGGAACGGGTCCGATCGATGCCTATATGTCCGCCTTGACCAAGGCTTATGATATTGATCTCAAGGTCAATGACTACCGCGAGCATACGACCGGTTTCGGCTCCGATGCCGTGGCGATTGCCTATGTCGAAATGCGCGATGCGAAAGGGGAACCGATCTTTGGTGTCGGACGTCATGCGAATATCGTGACGGCCTCCCTCAAAGCCATTACGAGCGCGGTCAACCGCTCTAAAAGACAATAAAAAGCAGGGCTGGCGCCAATGTGTTGCCAGCCCTTTTTCTTTCTGTACGAGACAGCTTGTTTTACCGGATGATAATGGATGAAAAAGGCAAGGCCCGACATCCTCGTGGTTTTTGACTGCGACGGCACCCTGGTGGATAGCCAGCATAATGTGGTCGCCTGCATGCGCCTGGCATTTGAATCCCTGTCAATGCCGATCCCGGAGGAGTTGGCAATCCGCCGGACCATTGGGCTGAACCCGGAAATAGCGGTACGTCATCTCGCAGGGGTCGCCCTGGATGATATACAGCTCGAAAATATCGTGTCCGGATACAAGAACGCCTTTTTCCAGCGGCGCCTGCAGCCGGATCACCATGAACCGCTCTTTGCAGGCGTAAGGGAGACATTGTCTGAACTCGCGGCGCAACAGATATCGATGGCGGTGGCGACGGGCAAGTCGCTGCGCGGGCTGAATGCCGTTATCAATCAGCATGGCCTTCATGACTATTTTATCTCCTTGCAGACGCCGGACAACAATCCCGGGAAACCGCATCCGCAAATGCTGGAACGGGCGATGATGGAGGCGGGCACATTGCCGGAACGAACCTTTATGATCGGCGATACCAGTTTCGATATGATGCTGGCGAAAAATGCGGGCTGCCGCGGAATTGGTGTGACTTGGGGATATCATGACGCGGACGAGCTTTTGGAGAGCGGGGCAGAGCGGCTTATTGACCGGCCGGAAGAATTGCTGGACATAATCAGGACGAGCTGATGGATTGAGGAAGACTGCAAGTCAATCCTTGATTTTTTGTGAGTATCCGTTATAAGCCAAACGACTGTTTGGTTTAGCGTAGAATAAAGAACGGGAATGAAACGTTTCTACAAGACGGTGACAGCGGAGGAAGACGGCGGAGTTTACTCCGTTTGTCTCGATGGCCGGGTGATCAAGACACCCGCGAAGGCGCATCTGCGCCTGCCGACCCGTGCGCTGGCGGAAGCAATTGCCGGAGAGTGGAACGCCCAGAGCGACAAGATTGAACCGGCCAACATGCCCCTAATGCAGGCGGCGGCCACGGCGATTGATCGTGTCACCCCGCAGCGGGAAAAAGTGATTGATGAAATTGCGGCCTATGGCGGATCCGATATGGTCTGCTATCGGGCCTGCTATCCGGTCAGCCTTGTTGAAAAGCAGGCCGCAGCGTGGGATCCTATGTTGGCGTGGATAAAGAATCGGCATCAGGTTACCCTGCATGTCGCTGAGGGTATCATGCATATACAACAGCCCGGGGAATCGCTTGCGAAGCTGCGGGCGCTCGTCTCCGGTCAGCAGGATATGACGCTGGCGCCGCTTTACAATATAACAGCGCTGTGCGGATCGCTTGTCATTGCGCTGGCGGTGCTGGACGGCAGGATTACGGCAGAAGATGCCTTTGAGATCAGTGAAATTGATGAAACCCATGCAATGGAGCAATGGGGTTCGGATGCGGAGGCCGTGAAACGGCGAGAGAATAACAAGGAAAGCCTGGCGGCAAGCGCGCGCTTTCTGCAATTAAGCGGCATTATAGCCTGAGGAGGATACATGCAGGATATCATTCAGCAGCTCGAGGAAAAGCGTGCGAAGGCGCGTCTCGGCGGGGGACAGAAGCGTATTGATGCGCAACATGGCAAAGGCAAGCTGACGGCGCGGGAGCGGATCAGCCTGCTTCTCGACGAGGACTCGTTTGAAGAATGGGACATGTTCGTCGAGCATCGCTGTGCTGACTTCGGCATGCAGGATGAGACAGTGATCGGCGACGGTGTCGTCACCGGCCATGGCACAATCAATGGCAAGCTTGTCTTCGTTTTCAGCCAGGATTTCACAGTCTTCGGCGGATCGCTCTCCGAATATCATGCGAAGAAAATCTGCAAGATCATGGACAAGGCCGTTCAGGTCGGCGCACCGGTCATCGGGCTGAATGATTCCGGCGGCGCACGTATTCAGGAGGGCATCGACAGCCTTGCCGGTTATGCGGATGTGTTCCAGCGCAACGTGATGGCGTCCGGCGTTGTACCGCAAATCTCCGTGATCATGGGCCCTTGTGCGGGCGGGGCGGTTTACTCCCCGGCGATGACCGATTTTATCTTCATGGTTCGGGACAGCTCTTACATGTTTGTGACGGGCCCGGATGTGGTGAAGACCGTCACCAACGAAACTGTGACGGCTGAAGAGCTTGGCGGTGCGGGCACGCATACCAGTAAATCTTCTGTCGCCGATAACGCCTATGACAATGATGTCGAGGTGCTGACCGAGGTGCGACGCCTTGTCGATTTCCTGCCGTCCAGCAATCTAGAGCAGTCGCCGATCCGCAAGAGTTTCGACGATCCGGACCGCAAGGAAAAATCGCTCAACACGCTTGTCCCGGCAAATGCGAACAAACCCTATGACATGATGGAACTGGTGGAGAAGCTGGTTGATGAGGGCGATTTCTTCGAAATTCAGCCGAATTTCGCGAAGAACATCATTGCCGGCTTTGGCCGGATGGAAGGCCAGACAGTCGGCATCGTCGCCAACCAGCCAATGGTGCTCGCGGGCTGTCTTGACATCGACAGCTCCAAGAAGGCGGCGCGGTTCGTTCGCTTCTGCGACTGTTTCAATATTCCTATCGTTACCCTCGTCGATGTGCCCGGCTTCCTGCCCGGCACCTCCCAGGAATATGGCGGCATTATCAAGCACGGCGCGAAGCTCCTTTACGCCTATGCCGAGGCAACAGTGCCGAAAGTTACCATCATTACCCGCAAAGCCTATGGCGGCGCCTATGACGTGATGGCGTCCAAGCATCTGCGCGGTGACGTCAACTATGCATGGCCGTCTGCTGAGATCGCGGTCATGGGATCGAAAGGTGCGGTGGAGATCATTTTCCGTTCCGAGATTGGCGATGAGGAAAAAATCCAGAAACGCACCGATGAGTATCAGTCCCGTTTTGCCAACCCCTTTATCGCCGGGCATCGCGGGTTCATTGACGATGTCATTATGCCCAACAATACCCGTAACAGGGTGATCAAGTCGCTTCGTATGTTGCGGAACAAACATCTGGAAAATCCGTGGAAAAAACACGGCAATATTCCGCTTTAGGGTCGAAAGAAGAGGGAAGAAGAAATGTTTAAGAAGATCCTGATCGCCAATCGCGGGGAAATCGCCTGCCGGGTCATTCGCTCAGCACGCGCCATGGGTATCCAGACAGTCGCCGTATATTCAGATGCCGATGACGGCGCCGTGCATATGCAGATGGCGGATGAGGCCGTTCATATCGGCCCTGCTGTCGCAGCGGAGAGCTATCTCGTCATCGAGAAGATCATTGACGCCTGCAAGAAAACCGGCGCCGAGGCCGTTCATCCCGGCTATGGTTTTCTGTCCGAGAACCAGGCCTTTGCCGATGCCCTCGATGAGGCGGGGATTGCTTTCATCGGCCCGGGTAAAAAAGCTATTGCCTCTATGGGGGACAAGATCGCCTCCAAGAAACTCGCGCTTAATGCGGGGGTGAATACGGTACCGGGTCACATCGACCTGATCAAAGATGCTGATGATGCGGTAAAAATCTCCAAGGACATTGGATATCCGGTAATGATCAAGGCTTCCGCCGGGGGCGGGGGCAAGGGCATGCGCATTGCCCATAACGACGAGGAGGCCCGCGAGGGATTCCAGTCGGCAAAGAACGAAGCCATCAACAGCTTTGGCGACGACCGTATTTTTATCGAGAAATTCGTCGTCGATCCACGCCATATTGAAATTCAGGTTCTGGCGGACAAGCACGGGACCTGTCTCTATCTTGGTGAGCGCGAATGCTCCGTTCAGCGGCGTCACCAGAAGGTCATTGAGGAAGCGCCGAGCCCTTTCGTGGATGAGGAACTTCGAAAGGCCATGGGCGAGCAGGCGGTCGCGCTGGCGAAGGAAGTGGATTATCACTCCGCGGGCACGGTCGAATTCATTGTCGGCAGCGACAAGAGTTTCTATTTCCTGGAAATGAACACGCGTCTGCAGGTGGAGCATCCGGTGACGGAGCTGATCACCGGCATCGATCTGGTGGAACAGATGATCCGCGTTGCTTATGGCGAGAAACTTACGCTTACGCAAGAAGACATAAAGCTCACCGGCTGGGCGCTGGAAAGCCGTCTCTATGCCGAGGACCCCTATCGGGGCTTTTTGCCTTCCATTGGCCGCCTGAGCCGTTACAAGGTGCCAAAGGGCAAGAACGTTCGGGTCGACACGGGCGTCACTGAAGGATCCGAGATCACCATGTTCTATGATCCGATGATTGCCAAGCTGGTGACCTATGGCGCAACCCGGGACGAGGCCCTAGAGGAAATGGGCCGGGCCCTCGATGCATATGAAGTCAAGGGTATCGCCCATAACATCAATTTCCTGAATGCGGTTTGCCATCATCCAAGGTTCAGGGCCGGAAAGCTGACAACGGGCTTTATTGCCGAAGAATATCCGGAAGGCTTTCATGGTGCGCCGCTTGATGCGGAAACGCATGAAAAGCTGGTTGCCATTGCGGTTCTGGTGCATGCTCGCCATAGCAGCCGGTCCCTCTCCGATGTCATTGAGAAGACGTCCAAAAGCTGGGTGGTTGGACATGGCAAGGAATCCAGCACGGAAGTGTCAGCGGAAGATGCGAAAGCCGGTATAGACGTGTCCATCGGGGACCGGGTTTTTGCCGTTCGCAGCAAGTGGAAACCCGGCAAGCGCCGGATCAAGGCCAAGGTCAACGGGTTTGAAATGATCGCTCAGCTGGAGTTCTTCCGCGGTTCCATTCGCCTGACCCATGCGGGTGCGATGGTTGAGCTGGCGGTGCGCCGCCCCGAGGACGCCGCGCTTGCCGATTTGATGCCGGTCAAGGAGGCAGCGGACCTCTCCAAATTCCTGCTCTGCCCGATGCCGGGCATGGTCGTTGCCGTCAATGTCCAGGAAGGGGATGAGGTCAAGGCCGGTCAGCCGCTTGCCGTGGTCGAGGCGATGAAGATGGAAAATATTCTCCGGGCCGAACAGGATGCGGTGGTTTCCAAGGTCAACGCCGGGGCCGGGGATATTTTGGCAGTGGACGACGTTATCCTGGAATTCGAATAGGAGTAGGGGCGGCCTCCGATACCAGAGACCCGAGGTCGCCGTTTTCCAGAAAAACTTTCGTAAAGCTCGCCTTCAGTTCGACATCGAATTCCGCCATACTGACGGGAATCCCGAGATCGACGAGGGACGTTACGCCATGCTCTGCGATGCCGCAGGGCACAATCCCTTCGTAATGGCTGAGGTTGGGGTCGACATTGATGGAGATGCCGTGAAAGCTGACCCAGCGGCGCACACGGACGCCGATGGCGGCGATCTTGTCCTCGCGGAAGCCGCGATCGACCCAGACACCGACCCGGCCGTCGCGTTTCTCTCCCTTGATCTGATACTGGGCCAGAACATCGATCACCCAGTCTTCAAGGTCCTGCACAAATGCCCGGATATCCGCATTGCGCTTCTTTAGGTCCAGCATGACATAGGCAATGCGCTGCCCCGGTCCGTGATAGGTATACTGGCCGCCCCGCCCGGCCTTATGCACCGGAAAGCGGTCCGGATCCCGCAAATCGGACGAATCTGCGCTGGTCCCTGCCGTATAAAGCGGCGGATGCTCCAGCAGCCAGACCAGCTCCCTCGCGCTTCCGTCGTGAATCGCCGCCACGCGCTCTTCCATCTCGGCGAGGGCAAGCTCGTAAGCGACCGGTTCATCGGAGATTTTCCATTCAATCTCATGCATGACCGGGTTATAGCAGCTTTCCCTGAAACAGCAATATTCTGCTGCAGGACGCTTTTGTTAAGTCACTGTTAACCCTGATCGCCGATACTGGCCTTCCTGAAAGCCATAGGGATGACGGGCATGAGTGAGGAAGACAAGGCAATTGAAGGCGTGGACGTGGAAATCTCGGTTGTACTGGGAAAAGCCATCATGCCAATCCATCAACTTTTGAAGATGGGCCGCGGCGCAGTGATCGAGCTGGACGCCGGGGCCGATGACGATGCCATTGTCCTCGCGAACAACAAGGCAATAGCCTATGGCGGTATCATTATTGTCGATGACAATATCGGCATTTCCATCACGGACAATGTGAAAAGCAATCTGCCGGAATTTTAATTCGCTCTTTTCGCAATTCAGTTGTTGCGCCCATTGCAAACATTTGTTATTCCCCTGCTCCATTGTGCGGTCGTGGCGGAATTGGTAGACGCGCAGCGTTGAGGTCGCTGTCCGGTAACACGGGTGGAAGTTCGAGTCTTCTCGACCGCACCACATATTTCTTGCCCCCGGTGGGGCGAACAAAAAAATCCACAACAAATTCATGAAACTTTCCGCAACTGCGCTATGATGGCGTGGTAGAATGGCGTTTGCGTATTTTCTTAATGCGCTGATACGCTTGCCGAAATTTTGATGGCATCTGATGTTGCCATAAGTTAAATGCAGGCATCCGGCTTTAATGGGAAAGGTTTTGGGGAATGGCGAAGGATATTTCAGAAAAGGCGATGGATTATCACCGGTTGCCGAAACCTGGAAAGCTGACGATTACCCCGACAAAGCCCATGGATACCCAGACGGACTTGGCGCTCGCCTATTCGCCGGGCGTCGCGCATCCTTGCCTCGCCATATCGGAAGACCCGACACAGGCGGCTTCGCTGACAGCCCGTGGCAACCTCGTCGGCGTGGTGACGAATGGCACGGCGGTTCTCGGTCTCGGGGCGATCGGGCCGCTCGCCTCCAAGCCGGTGATGGAAGGGAAGGCGGTTCTTTTCAAGAAATTTGCCGGGATCGATGTTTTCGATATCGAGCTCGCAGAGTTGAATCCGGAAAAGCTGGTCGATATCATCGCTGCGATGGAGCCGACATTCGGCGGAATCAATCTTGAGGATATCAAGGCGCCGGAATGCTTCGTCGTTGAGAGGCTCTGCCGGGAGCGGATGAATATTCCGGTATTTCATGATGATCAGCATGGCACGGCCATCTGTGTGGCCGCTGCGGTCTACAACGCCCTTCGCATTGTTGAAAAAGACATAGCAGACGTGAAGCTGACGGCCTGCGGCGCCGGGGCGGCGGCACTTGCCTGTCTCAATCTTCTGGTTAGTCTGGGCCTGCCGAGGAAGAATATCACTGTCTGCGATATTCACGGTGTGGTCTATGAAGGGCGGACCATCGAGATGGACCCTTATAAATCCGCCTTTGCCATCGATACGAACAAACGCACTCTTGCCGACGCGATGGTGGGCGCGGATATTTTTCTCGGCTGTTCCGGGCCGGGGGCGCTGAAACCGGAGATGGTTGAAGCCATGGCGGAGCAGCCGATTATCCTCGCGCTTGCCAACCCGACACCGGAGATCTTGCCGGAAGAGGCAAAAGCCGTACGTCCCGATGCGATTATCGCGACCGGACGGTCCGATTATCCCAATCAGGTGAACAACGTCCTGTGCTTTCCCTATCTTTTCCGCGGTGCGCTGGATGTCGGGGCGACGGAAATCAATGAGGAAATGAAAATCGCGGCGGTAAAAGCCATTGCCGATCTCGCCATGGCGGAACAATCGGACATCGTCGCCAAGGCCTATGGGGGAACGCAGTCGAGTTTCGGACCGGATTATCTCATCCCGACCCCCTTTGATCCCCGACTGTATCTGGAAGTCTCCTTCGCGGTTGCCAAGGCGGCAATGGAAAGCGGTGTCGCCAGCCGGCCGCTGGAAGATCTGAACCAGTATTATCAGAACCTCTCGCATTTCGTCTATCGGTCGGGTTTCGTGATGAAGCCGCTGTTCGACCGGGCCCGGCAGGAGGTCATGCGTGTCGCCTATGCGGAGGGCGAGGAAGAGCGTGTCCTGCAGGCAGTGCAAACGGTTGTCGATGAAGGGCTTGCCGAACCGATCCTGATCGGACGGAATAAGGTCATTGAATACCGGATCAAGAAGCTTGGCCTCCGGATTCGCCCCGGCATAGATGTCGAGATTGTCGATCCCGAGGACGATCCGCGCTATCGGGAATACTGGCAGGCCTATCACAAGCTGAGGGAACGGCATGGCGTTGACGTGGAAACCGCCAAGGCCCGCATCCGGACCAATACCACGATTATTGGCGCCATGATGGTGCATCTGGGACATTCCGATGCGATGATCTGCGGCACCTTCGGAAAATATGACCAGCATTACCGGCGCGTCTCCGATATTATTCCGTTCCGTGAGGGGGTCCGCGATGCGTCGGCACTTCACCTGCTGATCATGCAGGAGCGCACCCTCTTTTTCACCGATACCCAGATCAGCCATGAGCATTCGCCGGAAGAGCTGGCAGAGCTGGCAATTCTGGCGGCGGATGAGGTGCGGCGGTTCGGGATTGAACCCAAGGCGGCATTGTTGTCTTATTCCAATTTTGGATCAACGGATATGCCGTCGGCGCGGCGCGCCCGCAAGGCCCTGTCGATTATCGAAAAACTCGCGCCGGAGCTTGAAATCGAAGGTGAGATGAAGGCGGATACCGCGCTGATCCCGGCAATCCGTGAGGCGATCTTCCCCAATTCACGTCTGCGGGGGTCTGCCAATCTTCTGATTATGCCGAACCTCGATTCTGCGAATATCAGCTATAACATCGCCAAGAGCATCGGCAACGGAATTGCGGTGGGCCCGATCCTTATCGGGATGTCGAAGTCGGTGCATGTCACCGCCGCCTCGATCACGGTGCGCGGGCTCGTCAATATGACGGCGATCGCGGCGGTGGACGCGCAGGATCATAAGGCCGGCAAGATGATGCCCGGACCTATCGCCCGGAAAGAACGCCTGTTGGATGAAGGCTGATTATGACGGATGTGCAAGATAAACTGCAGGATGAGGATGCTTCAGCCGAAGAGGAGGGCGCCGCGCATTCCTATGGCCTGAATGACGAGATCGTTCAGGAAATACAGGACGCGATCGAGCGGGAAGACGCCGCATTCATTCATGACACGCTGGAAGACTGGTATTCGGCCGACACTGCCGACCTGATCGAGCAGCTCAAGCCCAAGCTGAGGCTGCAATTCCTTCAGATTATGAAAGGGCGCCTCGATCCGGATGTTTACTCGGACCTTGACGAAAATGTCCGTGATCATCTGGTCGAAGATATGGATGCTGCCGAGATCGCGGCATTCGTCAACGAGCTGGAAATTGACGACGCCGTTGACGTCCTTGAAGATCTGGAGGAAGACGAACAACGGGAGGTTCTGAGGGAAATCCCGGCGGATGACAGGGCCGCGTTGCAGGAAGGCTTGTCGTATAGCGAAGACAGCGCCGGCCGCCTGATGCAGCGCAACCTCATTGCGGTGCCGGAATATTGGAATATCGGGCAAACGATCGACTACCTGCGTGACACGGACGACCTGCCGGACGAATTCTATGAAATATTCGTCGTTGATCCGCGTCATCATCCCATTGGCACGATCCCCCTGAACCATGCCATGCGGAGCAAGCGTCACGTCGCTGTCCGCGATATCATGGACGAGGAACAGAAACTGATCCCCGTCGATATGGATCAGGAAGATGTGGCCTATCTTTTCCAGCAATACCGCCTGACATCCGCGGCTGTCGTGAATGCGGACGGTGCGCTTATCGGTGTGATTACCGTCGACGACATCGTCGACGTTATTAGTGAAGAGGCAGAGGAAGACATCCTGCGCCTCGGTGGCGTGACGGAGGATGACCTGTTTGGCAGCATCTGGTCAACATCCCGCTCGCGCTTTCTCTGGTTGTTTGTCAATCTGCTCACAGCCATTGCGGCCTCTGTTGCCATCAGTTTTTTCGATGCCACGATGGAGGCGATCATTGCGCTTGCCATATTGATGCCGATCGTCGCCAGTATGGGCGGCAATGCGGGGACGCAGACCATGACAGTCGCGGTGCGCGCGCTCGCCACGAAGGAGCTGACGGCGGCAAACATGTTTCGGATCCTGAGCAAGGAAACGGTTGTTGCGCTGCTTAACGGCGTGGTTTTTGCGGTGCTGATTGGCGGGATTGCCTGGCTTTGGTTCGACGACCGGCAGATTGGAGTAATTATCGCAGTGGCGATGGTCTTCAATATTCTGGTCGCGGGGGTTGCCGGAATGCTGGTGCCGGTAACGCTGGATCGCATGAATATCGATCCGGCCATCGCATCGAGCGTCTTCGTGACGACGGTAACGGATATCGTCGGATTTGTCGCCTTTCTCGGATTGGCGACCTTCGTGCTGCTTTAGGCGCCTAGCGGGCCCAGTCTAGGTTTTTTGCGCCGGAGCGATACGGACGCCAGTCATGACTGCTGGCGAACATGCGAAACGACTGGATCAGTTCATTTTCCTGTTCCTTGTGCCATATGAGGCCGATTGTCCGGCCGATATCCAAACCTTCCACGGGGACCTGCGCGACGTTGGCTGCGCCCAGGAAATCCGGTATCATACATAGTCCGAGACCCGCGCCAACAAAGGCGAGGGCCTTATCATCCTGATCCGTTCTGAAAACGATATGCGGGTTTGTGCCAGCATTGGCGAAGGTGCGTGTGACGTCCGTCTCGGCCTCACAATGGCTGCGATGAACAAAATCCAACCGGTCGAGCTGCTTGAGCGGAACCGAATTGCGGTTGGTGAAGGAATGGTCCTTGGGTACCGCCAGGATATATTTCCAGCTGAAGAGCCGGTCAAACTGCAGCGGACTCTCCGCTTCCGGCATAACGGATATGGCGAGATCAACCCGACGGTCGCCAAGCCAGCTTTGCAGCTGCGTGGCGCTACCGTCCTTGATGGAGATCTGGATATCGGGATGCGCCTTGCCAAAATCGCTGATCAGGGCCGCGAGCCGCTCCGTTGACAGGCTCCGCAACAGTCCCAACTGAAGGCGCTGGACAGGGCTTTGTCGGCTCAGTTCCTGTTTCGCCGCGTTGCATTCATAAATGATTGTGCGGGCATGGGGTAGCAGTCTCCGGCCGGCCTCAGTTAGGGAGATCTTTCGCGTATCGCGGTTAAAGAGGGATGCGCCCAGTTCGGTTTCCAGCTTCTTGATGCCGGTGGACAGGGTAGGTTGACTGACGAAGGCGCGCTCCGCGGCGCGGGAAAAGTTGCTGGTTTCAACAACGGCAAGAAAATAACGGAGTTGGTAAATATCCATACTATTCACATTATCAATAGTTATGATCAAAATAAACGATTTTATCTATGATAATTTTTTGCTTATATTCTGCGCCAATCAAACACCGGTAACGGGTCTGTTTCTCGGGAAGGCAGATGGGAGTGGCAAGCGTGTTCCAACCAAAGAACCCGGATTTTGACAGTGTCGTCCGTGACAGTTTCTCGCGGCAACCCTTCATGGCGGAAATGGGGGCGCTGATCGAGACGCTGGAGCCTGGTATTTGTGAACTGGGGCTTGCCATGCGTCCAGGACTGACGCAGCAGCACGGGTTTTTTCATGGCGGGCTGGTTGCGGCGATTGCCGACTCGGCCGCCGGATATGCTTCCTATTCATTGTATCCCGCCGACAGCACCGTCCTGACCGTCGATTATTCTGTGAATTTCCTGAAACCGGCGAAAGGAAGCAGGTTGCGGGCCCGGGCGGAAGTTTTGAAAACGGGCAAGACTCTGTTCGTCTGCCGGGCGGATGCCTATGCGGAGGAGGAGGGTCGGTCAAGTCATTGCCTGACAGGCATGTTTACAATGATGTGCCTGATGGGAAAGTCCGACCAGTTAAATCTTGGCCGGAACGCGCTATCGACATGACATGCTGCCCGCGCCATATTGTCACCAGGCAACTTACGGGTATCCGGAACTCCGGATGTCGATCCCGTTGAACCAATAAGGATATAAAAAATGACAGCAATTCATTTTCCCAACCTTAACTTCGGACTTGGTGAGACCGCCGATATGCTTCGCGAAACGGTCGTAAGCTTCGTGGCAAATGAATTGGCGCCCCGGGCTGCTGAGATTGACGCGACGAACGAGTTCCCCATGGATATGTGGCGCAAGATGGGAGACCTTGGCTTGCTTGGCATGACCGTTGATGAAGCCTATGGCGGATCGGGACTTGGCTATCTTGAGCATTGTGTCGCGGTGGAAGAGATCAGCCGCGGCTCGGCCTCTGTCGGCCTTTCTTACGGCGCGCATTCCAACCTCTGCGTTAACCAGATTCACCGGAATGGAAATGAGACCCAGAAACAGAAATACCTGCCGAAGCTGGTAAGCGGGGAGCATGTGGGGGCGCTGGCCATGAGCGAGCCGGGCGCAGGATCCGACGTTGTCTCCATGCGGCTCCGTGCTGATAAAAAGGGTGATCGTTATATTTTGAACGGCAACAAGTTCTGGATTACCAATGGCCCGGATGCGGATGTGCTGGTGGTCTATGCAAAAACGGTTCCCGATGCCGGTCCGCGGGGCATTACGGCCTTTATTATCGAGAAGGGCTTCAAGGGGTTTTCGACGGCACAGAAGCTGGACAAGCTGGGAATGCGGGGGTCCAACACCTGCGAGTTGGTGTTCGAGGATTGCGAGGTGCCGGAGGAGAATATTCTCGGGCCGTTGAATGAAGGGGTTCGGGTCCTGATGAGTGGTCTGGATTTTGAGCGCGTTGTCCTGTCCGCAGGCCCGCTCGGCATTATGCAGGCCTGCATGGACGCAGTCATTCCTTACATTCATGACCGGGAGCAATTCGGACAACCTATAGGCACATTCCAGCTCATGCAGGGCAAGGTGGCCGATATGTACTCCACCATGAACGCCTGTCGGGCCTATGTCTATACCGTTGCCAAGGCCTGTGACCGCGGTGAGACGACCCGGAAAGACGCCGCCGGGGTTATTCTTTATGCAGCGGAAAAGGCCACCTGGATGGCGTTGGAGGCGATCCAGGCGCTGGGCGGGAACGGCTATATCAATGAATATCCGACGGGCCGGCTCTTGCGGGATGCAAAGTTGTACGAAATCGGCGCGGGCACCAGCGAGGTGCGCCGCATGTTGATCGGGCGCGAATTGTTTAACGAAACATCTTAGAAAAATATAATAACCTATTGAAAATGGAGAATAATAATGAGTGAAGATCCGATTGTCATTGTTGGTATGGCAAGAACGCCTATGGGCGGTTTCCAGGGTGAACTTGCGGATGTTAAAGCCCCGGAACTTGGCGCAACGGCGATCAAGGCAGCAATGGACCGCGCTGGTGTTACCGGCACGGACATTGACGAGGTGATTATGGGCTGTGTGCTTCCGGCTGGCCTCGGGCAGGCACCGGCGCGTCAGGCGTCCTTCGGCGCCGGAATTCCCGACAGCGTTGGCTGCACGACCGTGAACAAGATGTGCGGCTCCGGCATGCGGGCGGCTATGTACGGGTTTGATGCCCTCATGGCAGGCAGTAACAATATCGTCGTCGCCGGCGGTTTCGAGAGCATGACCAACGCGCCCTATATCCTCCCGAAAATGCGGACGGGCCTTCGTCTCGGCCATGGCGATGTGAAGGACCATATGTTCCTTGACGGGCTGGAAGATGCCTATGAGGAAGGCCGCCTGATGGGCAGCTTCGCGGAGGAAACCGCGGGCCTCTACCAGTTTACCCGGGAAGCACAGGATTCATATGCGATTGAATCTCTGCGGCGGGCGAAACAGGCGACGGACGATGGAACTTTTGCATCCGAAATTGCACCGATCACTGTCAAAACCCGCAAAGGCGAAGTGACTATCGACAAGGACGAGCAGCCGCTGAAAGGCAATCCGGATAAAATCCCGACCCTGAAACCGGCCTTCGCGAAGGACGGCACGGTCACTCCGGCGAACAGCTCCTCCATCTCCGACGGCGGTGCAGCACTCGTTCTGATGCGGGAGAGTGAAGCAAAGAAGCGCGGCCTGAAGCCGATTGCGAAATTCCTCGCCCATTCCACCCATGCCCGCAAGCCATCCGAGTTTACCATGGCGCCGATTGATGCGATCCAGAAGGTGATGGACAAGGTTGGCTGGACGAAAGACGATGTTGATCTTTTCGAGATTAACGAGGCTTTTGCCGTCGTTACCATGGCGGCGATGAAGGACCTTGGCCTTGATCATGAGAAGGTCAATGTCCATGGCGGGGCCTGCGCCCTTGGTCATCCGGTTGGGGCATCCGGCGCCCGGATCGTTGTGACTCTTCTCTCTGCCCTGCAGAAATATGGCAAGACACGCGGTGTCGCCTCTCTCTGCATTGGCGGCGGCGAAGCAACGGCGATGGCGCTGGAACTCGTCAACTAACGGAAACCAAGGTCAGCGGAGAGAAAAATGATCCTGAGCGAAGAACAGAAAATGGTCCTCGACATGGCCATCGATTTTTCCGCTGGCCGGCTTGCCCCGGGCGCCGTGGAGTGGGAAAAGGCTCGTGCCATTCCCATGGAGGTGCTGCATGAGATGGGCGCGCTTGGCCTGATGGGCATGACGGTGCCCGAGGAATATGGCGGGGCAGGAACCGACTTCGTCTCCTACGCGCTTGCGCTGATGGCCATTGCCCGCGGTGATGGCGCTGTCTCGACCGTGATGAGTGTCAATAACTCGCCCTGCTGCGCGGCGCTCCTGAAGGACGGAACTGAAGAGCAGAAACAGAAATATCTCGTCCCGCTTGCGAAGGGAGAGATGATCGGCGCCTTCTGCCTGACCGAGCCTCACGCGGGCTCCGACGCCTCGGCCCTGAAGGCCCGGGCCGTCAGAGACGGGGATCATTTCGTCATCAACGGAACCAAGCAGTTTATCACATCGGGCCGCATCGGTGGTGTGGCGCTCGTCTTTGCCGTGACGGATCCCGCGGCGGGCAAGAGGGGCATTAGCTGCTTTATCGCACCGACGGATACACCGGGCTATCGCGTGGCGTCGGTTGAGGAGAAACTGGGGCAGAAAGCCTCCGATACCTGCCAGATTGCTTTTGAAGATATGCGTATTCCGGCGGAGAATATGCTGGGCGAGGAAGGGGCGGGCTATCGGATCGCGCTTGCCAACCTTGAATCGGGTCGCATCGGTATTGCGGCGCAAAGCGTCGGCATGGCCGAAGCGGCGCTTATGCACGCCACGACCTATGCAAAAGAGCGGGAAAGCTTCGGCGCGGCTATCATCAATCATCAGGCCGTCGGCTTTCGTCTTGCCGATATGGCTACCAAAGTCGAGGTCGCGCGGCAGATGGTTCTCCATGCGGCAAGCCTGAAAGATGCGGGGCTTCCCTGCCTGACGGAAGCCAGCATGGCCAAGCTGTTTGCCTCGGAAATGGCGGAGGAGGTCTGCTCTGCCGCGATCCAGACGCTCGGCGGCAATGGCTATGTTGCCGATTATCCGGTCGAGAAAATCTACCGCGATGTCCGGGTCTGCCAGATTTATGAAGGGACATCCGATATTCAGAAGCTGGTGATTGCCCGCAATCTGGCAACGGGATAAGGGATCAGAAAAATGTCGGAATCCATTGATTTCTATTTTGATTTTTCATCCCCCTATGCCTATCTCGGCAGCCATCTGATTGAGCCGGTGGCGCAAAAGCACGGGCGGGAAGTGAACTGGCATCCCTTCATGCTCGGGGTCGCCATGAAGGGAGAGAAGACATTTCCCCTGACGCAATATCCGCTGAAAGGGGACTATTCGCGGATGGATTTCGACCGTACGGCGCGCTACCACAACATCCCTTTCATTATGCCGGATGAGTTTCCAAAGGTAACACTGGCAGCGTCGCGGGGATTTCTGTGGCTGACAGATCGCGACCGGGAACAGGCAGTCGATTTTGCCAAGTCGGTCTACGCGGCATATTTTGTGGAAGGAAAGGATATCTCCGATCCCGATATCGTGGCGGCTATCGCCGCGGACGCCGGGGCGGACCGGACCGCTTTTCTTGCCGCTGTTCAGGATCCGGAAATTAAAGACGCATTCAAGAAATCGGTCGAAGAAATTGTCTTTGAGAGAAAAGTCTTCGGGGCTCCCTTCTTTATCGTCGATGGCCAGTCTTTCTGGGGCGCCGATCGGGTGGGTCAGCTCGATGAATGGCTCACCACCGGGGGCTGGTAATGCATTTGGGCGCGCAGAATATCAGAGGAGGCACCGGCCCCGCCCTGGCGGAGCCGGCAGCAATGATTGGCCTAGAACAGGAAGTACCCGCCGTCGATCAGGAAGGTATCGCCCGTGTGGTAACTGCTGGCACCCGACATGATATACACCGCAGTGCCGCCGAAATCCTCCGGCTTGCCCCAGCGTCCGGCCGGGATGCGGGGTTTAACATTGTCGGAAAATTTCTGCCAGTTCATGGCGTTTTCGGTCATGGCCGTTTCGATCCAGCCCGGCAGGATGGCATTGGCCGTGATGTCATACCGCGCGAACTCAACGGCGAGAGCGCGGATCATCGAGATGACGCCGCCCTTGGTCGCCGCGTAATGTTCGTTACGCGCGGCGCCCGAAATGGCGGCAAGGCTGGCCGTCCCGACAAGCCGTCCACCGGGATCGCCATTCTTCGCCCGCTCCACCATATGCTTTGTCGCGGCCTGGAATGTATAAAAAACACCGTCCAGGTTAACGCTGAGCACGCGCTGCCATTCCGCGTCATCAATATCGAGGAAAGATTTCTTGCCCGAACTCACGCCCGCATTGGCAAAGCAGCCGTCAACACGGCCATATTGCGAGAGAGTCTCGGCAAAGCAGTCTTTCACCTCCGCTTCATCGGTGACATTGCAATTCAGGGACGAAACCTGCGTGCCATGGGCCTTGAGCTGCTCGACAGCGGCGGCGTTCTTCGTATCGTTCGTGCCCCAGATACACACATCGCCACCGGCTTGTGCAATCGCATCCGCCATGCCAAGACCGATCCCGCCGTTTCCACCTGTGATGAGGGCGACCTTTCCAGTCAGGTCAAAAGCTTTATAGGCCATTTATGGCTCCCTTATTGTTTCTTGTTGAGAGGCAAATCCGTACCACATAGGGCGACGTTCGCCAAGCAATCGATTTCTGCGTGCTGAGAAGGAAGTAAGACAGATGTCCGTTTTAAAAAGTGACCTCAACACCCGCAGCGATGACTTCAAGACAAATGCCGCGCAAATGACCGCGCTGGTTGAGGATTTGAAGGAAAAAGTCGCGACCATCAAGCTGGGCGGCGGGGAACGCGCGCGGGAGAAGCATCTTTCGCGCGGCAAGCTGCTCCCGCGCGAGAGGGTTCGCAAGCTCCTCGATCCCGGCTCTCCCTTTCTTGAGTTCAGCCAGATGGCGGCCTGGGATATGTATCGCGGCGATATTCATTCCGCCGGGATCATCACCGGCATTGGCCGCGTCGAGGGCCGCGAATGTATCATCATCTGCAACGATGCGACGGTGAAGGGTGGCACCTATTATCCGCTCACCGTGAAGAAGCATCTTCGGGCGCAGGAAGTCGCGCTCGAAAACCGGCTTCCCTGCATCTATCTCGTCGATTCCGGCGGTGCGAATCTGCCGAACCAGCAGGATGTGTTCCCAGATCGTGATCACTTCGGCCGGAGTTTTTATAATCAGGCGAATATGTCCGCGCTCGGTATCCCGCAAATCGCCGTTGTCATGGGATCCTGTACGGCAGGGGGCGCCTATGTGCCCGCCATGTGCGATGAAAGTATCATCGTGCGGAACCAGGGCACGATCTTCCTCGCTGGCCCGCCATTGGTGAAGGCAGCGACAGGAGAGGTGGTCTCGGCCGAAGACCTCGGCGGGGCGGAAGTGCATTCCCGTATCTCTGGCGTAACCGACCATATGGCGGAGAATGATACGCATGCGTTACAGATCGCGCGGCGCTGTGTTGCCTCCTTCAACCGGCCGAAGCCGATGCCGCTGGAAGTCCGCAAACCGGCCCCGCCGCTGTATGATCCGAAGGAAATATACGGCCTGATCCCGAAAGATATGCGCACGCCCTTCGATGTGCGGGAGATTATCACCCGTATCGTCGATGGCTCGGATTTTGACGAATTCAAAAAGAACTATGGCACGACCCTGGTGACCGGCTTCGCCCATATCCACGGATATCCTGTCGGCATCCTTGCCAATAACGGTATTCTTTTCTCCGAGTCCGCGGTCAAGGGGGCGCATTTTATCGAGCTCTGCTGCCAGCGGAATATTCCGCTCGTCTTCCTGCAGAATATTACCGGCTTCATGGTCGGGCAGAAGTATGAATCAGGCGGCATTGCCAAGGACGGAGCCAAGCTGGTGACGGCAGTCGCCACCGCCAAAGTCCCTAAATTCACCATGATCTTTGGTGGATCCTTCGGGGCCGGAAACTACGGTATGGGCGGGCGGGCCTATAGTCCCCGCCTTCTCTGGATGTGGCCGAATGCCCGGATTTCAGTGATGGGCGGGACGCAAGCCGCCTCCGTTCTCGCAACCGTCAAGCGCGACGGCATGGAGGCGCGCGGCGAAACCTGGAGCGCCGAGGAAGAAGCCGCCTTCAAAGCCCCGATCGAGGCGCAATATGAGAAGGAAGGCCATCCCTACTTCGCCAGCGCCCGCGTCTGGGATGACGGTATTGTCGATCCGGCGGAAAGCCGGACGGTGCTGGGCCTTGGCCTGTCCGCCTCCCTAAACGCCCCAATTGAGCCGACAAAATTCGGCCTGTTCAGAATGTAGGAGATTTTTATGACCGAAGAATCAGCGGTATTGCACTTTTCAACCGATGGCATTGCGACCATTACGCTCAACCGGCCGGAGGTACACAACGCCTTCAACGAAGAACTGATCGAGCGTCTTGGCGATATGTTTGAGGATGTCGGCCATCAGGATGGCGTTCGCGCTGTGGTGATCGCGGCGGCAGGGAAGAGTTTTTGTGCCGGGGCGGATCTCAACTGGATGAAGCGCGCCGCTCATTTCACCGAGGAGGACAACCGCGAGGACAGTCTCGCCCTCGGCCGGATGCTGAAGAACCTGAACGATATTCCGAAGCCGACCATCGCGCTGGTTCAGGGTGCGGCCTATGGCGGCGGGCTTGGTCTCGTAGCAGCGTGCGACATTGCGATCGGTGTCACGGCCGCGAAGTTCTGCCTGTCGGAGGTCAAGCTCGGGCTGCTGCCGGCTGTCATCTCTCCCTATGTGGTGGAAGCGATCGGCGTGCGCGCCTGCCGCCGTTATTTCCTGACAGCGGAAGTCTTCGATGCCGAGGCAGCCCACCGGCTCGGCCTGCTGCATGAGGTTGTCGAGGATGTCCATCATCTCGCGGAGGCCCGTGATGAAATGCTGGATAAACTCATCAAGAATGCACCGGGTGCGATGGCCGATGCCAAGGACCTGATCTATACGGTCGCCGGCAAGCCGATTGATCAGGACCTCGTCGAGGAAACGGCGGACCGGATCGGCGCACGGCGAACGACCGAAGAAGCCGCCGAAGGCATCAGCGCCTTCCTGGAAAAACGCAAGCCGTCCTGGCATATCATCTGAACCTCCAGTCGGAAGAAGGACCCAATACCGTGTTTAAAAAAATCCTTATCGCAAACCGGGGTGAAATTGCCTGCCGGGTCATGGAAACAGCGGCCCGTCTCGGGATCAAGACGGTGGCTGTTTATTCTGAAGCGGACAGTGGCGCGCGCCATGTCGAGATGGCGGATGAAGCCGTCCTGATCGGTCCGGCTGAAGTCTCGGAAAGCTATCTGAAAGCGGATAAGATTCTGGATGTGGCGCGGCAGACGGGGGCGGAAGCAATCCATCCCGGCTACGGGTTCCTCTCTGAAAATGCCGGTTTTGCGGAAAAATGCGCGAAGGCCGGTGTTGTCTTTATCGGCCCGCCCGCTGACGCAATCCGCGCGATGGGCCTGAAAGATGCGGCCAAGGCTTTGATGGTGGAGGCCGGAGTTCCGGTGGTGCCCGGCTATCATGGCGAGGGACAGGACCCGGACATGCTGGCAGCGGAAGCCGAAAAAATTGGCTATCCGGTCCTTATCAAGGCCGTTGCCGGTGGCGGCGGCAAGGGAATGCGCAGTGTGAATTCTGCAAAGGAATTTCCGGCGGCACTGGCATCCGCCCAACGTGAAGGGCAATCGGCCTTTGGCGATGCGCGGGTGTTGATCGAAAAATTCCTCACCAAGCCGCGGCATATCGAAATTCAGGTGTTCGCGGATTCCCACGGAAATGCCGTTCATTTGTTCGAGCGGGATTGCTCCTTGCAGCGGCGTCATCAGAAGGTAATTGAAGAGGCACCGGCGCCGGATATGCCTGGCGCCATGCGGGCCGCCATGGGTGCGGCGGCAGTCGCGGCCGCGAAAGCCATCGGCTATGTCGGCGCGGGAACGATCGAGTTTATCGCTGATGTTTCCGACGGACTGAAGGAAGATGCCTTCTACTTCATGGAGATGAATACCCGCCTCCAGGTGGAGCATCCGGTAACCGAGATGATTACGGGGCAGGATCTGGTGGAATGGCAGTTGAAGGTTGCAGCGGGGAGCGAACTCCCTTGCGCGCAGGAGGATTTGTCGATCTCCGGCCATGCCTTCGAAGTGCGGCTCTACGCCGAAGATCCCAGCAATGATTTCCTGCCAGCAACCGGCAATTTGCTGCGCCTGCGCCCGCCCCGGGCAAGTGAAACCGTGCGGATCGATACCGGCGTCCGGGAAGGGGATACCGTCACGCCTTTTTATGATCCGATGATTGCGAAGCTGATTGTCTGGGATGAAGACAGGGACAAGGCGCTTCAGAAACTGACGGCGGCCCTGAATGACTATCAGGTTGCCGGCGTGACGACGAACCTTGATTTTCTTGGCAAGATTGCAAGCCATCCCGCCTTTGCCACGAAGGACCTCGACACCGGATTTATCGAACGGTTCCGGGAGGATCTCGTCCCGGCCAAAGCCCAGCCGACAGATCAGGACATTGTCCTTGCGGCCCTTCATATCCTGCTGGAACGCAATCGGGATCATACCGCCCTGCGGAGTATGACCAGTGATCCATACTCCCCTTGGGACAGCATGGAGGCCTGGCGGCTCAACGATGAAGGTCATGATGACTTCATATTTAATATAAATGACGAAGAGATAGCCGTTCACGTTATCTATCAAAATGGCGGTTTCCGGGTAAAGCTTCCATCGGCGGAGTTTGAGGCGACGGCCTACCTTTCCGACGATGGAAATTTGGACGCGAATATCGGCGGGCACAAGTTTACCGCCGCTATCGTCTTGAACGGGCCCAAGGTCACCGTCCTAAATCAGGGCCGTCAGGTGGAATTCCTGCGTGTTGTTGATGATTTCGATAATATGGCGGTTGATAGCGGCGCTGGCGCCATTACGGCGCCCATGCCTGGAAAGGTTATCCAGATTTTTACCACGGCAGGCGCTACCGTTAGCCGGGGCGATCCGCTGGTGGTTCTGGAAGCAATGAAAATGGAGCATACGCTGACCGCCCTCGCGGACGGTGTCGTCGGCGAGATTTATCACGACGTTGGGGATCAGGTCGATGATGGCACCGTCCTCGTTCGTATGGAAGAAAGTGAGGAGGTTTGATGTCTATTCCCTCGACGGTTCGGATATTTGAGGTTGGCGCGCGGGACGGTCTGCAGAATGAAAAGCAGATGGTGCCCTTGGATATCAAGGTGGAGCTGATCGAGCGGCTCGTCGATGCCGGGGTCACTTCTATTGAAACCGGCAGCTTCGTCTCCCCGAAATGGGTGCCGCAAATGGCGGACACCGCCGATGTCATGGCGAAACTCTCCCGCCGGGACGATGTGACCTATGCGGTATTGACCCCGAATATGAAGGGATATGATGGCGCCGTCTCCTCGAGGGCGGATGAGATCGAGATTTTCAGCGCTGCCTCCGAGATGTTCAATCAAAGGAATATAAATTGCTCCATCGCGGAGAGCCTGGAACGCTTCGCGCCGGTGACGGAAGCCGCGACCGCCGCTGGCATGCCGTATCGCGCTAGCATCTCCTGCGCCCTCGGCAGCCCGTTCGAAGGAGAAGAAATTGCCCCCGCCGCCGTCGCGGATGTGGCGAAGAAGCTTTACGATATGGGGGCCTATGAAATTTCCCTCGGCGATACCATTGGTGTCGGGACACCGCTCCGCACGAAGCAGGTAATCGAGGCGGTGGCAAATGTCATCCCGCTTGAGGTCGTCGGCGTGCATTTTCATGATACTTATGGTCAGGCTCTCGCCAATTATCTGGCGGCGCTGGAGATGGGAGTTGCCCGGCTCGACAGTTCCGTCGCGGGACTTGGCGGATGCCCCTATGCGCCGGGTGCGACCGGAAATGTGGCGACAGAGGATGTGGTCTATATGCTGGACGGCATGGGGATCGACAGCGGTATCGATTTGAAGAAGCTCGTCAAGACAGCCTGGTTCATCTCCGATTTCTTCGGCCGCCCGCCGGTATCGAGCGTCGCCAGGGCCCTCAAGGGAAAACTGGATTAAGCGCGGTTTCTGGACAAACAGCAGCGAAACAGGGTATCTTGAGGCTATGGCTGTACATTTACTTATCGTCAGTGTCGGAATCTCCTCGGTTGAGCAACTCCGTTCCAATCAATCCCGCCGCCTGATTGCGGGTCCGCTTTGTCATGTCACGAAACAGCGACCGACGCGGGAAGTCGAACTTCTTGACGGCGGCTCGGTTTACTGGATCATCAAGGGCCATATCGCGGCGCGTCAGGTTGTGACCGGGCTGGAACGTTTGTTCGATCATGAGGGTGAGAAATGCGGCATCATGCTGGAATCCGAGCTGATAGAGACCGAGCTGTTTTCCCGAGGTCCGCATCAGGGCTGGCGCTATCTTGAAGAGGCCGACGCGCCGCGTGATTTGCGCGACCTTGTCGAGGAAGGCAAGGACGATGATGACAGCGAAGGCGAGCTGTCCGAGGAAATGGCGGCCGAGCTCCGCTCTCTCGGTCTGATCTAGGATCACTCTTCTGCGGTAATCCAGACGGCCGTGTCGTGGAAGACGGCGCCGCCATTGGGTTTGGCGGCATCGGCACTGATCAGGATATTGATCCCTATCTTTTCAATGAAATGCTTGCTGGGCCAGACGCCCTCCGAAATCACGGTGCCGGGCTGAACGCCGTCAAAAACTTCCGCATGGAGAAGAAGCGATCCCTGTTTGTTGCCAAGGCGCACGATGGCGCCATCCTCGGTTCCGATTTTGGCGGCATCCTGGCTGTGCATTTTGACCGTTGGCCGCTTTTCCCGTTTGAGCGAGCTTGGCGTTGCCGTAAAACTTGAGTTCAGGAAATTTCGTGCCGGCGCGGTGACCAGCCTGTAGGGATGGGTCTCGTCCGTCTGGTCAATCACATCCCAATGATCGGGGAGGGTGGGCATCTCCGCAAAATCCGGTCCCATCCGCGACCAGTCCGGTGTGAAATGAAATCTTTTGTCCGCATGGGCGAAACCGCCCAGGTAATGCGCCTCCTCAAACGGAAGCTGGCAGTCGTGCCATTTGCTGGCGGTGAGTTGCCGGGCGTCGGGCCAGCCGGATTTCTTCAGCGTCTCGTCAATGATTTCCATCTCCGTCATCTCGAAGCCGCGGTGCCTGGCGCCGAGACGCTTCGCAAGACCGCAGATCACCGCGTGATTTGAGCGGCATTCGCCGAGCGGTTCAATGACCTTGCCGCCCATCATGATATGGTTCTGTCCGCCGCCCTGATAGAAATCATCATGTTCGACAAAGGTGGTCGCCGGCAGGATGATATCCGCCATCTTGGCGGTTTCGGTCATGAACTGTTCATGGACGCAGACGAACAAGTCATCACGCGCGAAACCGGCATGGACCTTGGCAAGATCCGGCGCCACATCCATCGGGTTGGTGTTCTGGATGAGCAGGCCGGTCACGGGCGGACCATCGCCGAGGTCCCGTTTATCTCCTGTCAGCACCGGCCCGATGCGCGACATGTCGAGCATGCGGACGGCGGGATCGACGGCATCCAGCCCCTCGATCAGGGTCTTGTCCCAATGGTACATCGCGCCATTGTTGTGGAAGGCGCCACCGCCTTCATATTGCCAGGCGCCGCTTACTGCTGCGAGACAGCTCGCCGCATGCATATTGACTGAGCCGTTGCGGCTCCGCGAGAAGCCGTATCCGAGCCGGAGATAGGCTCTTTTCGTCTGGCCGTAAGCTCTGGCGAAGTCATAAATCTCCTCAACCGACAGGCCCGTAATCCCGGCGGCCCATTCCGGTGTCCGGCTTTTAAGATGTTCTTCCAGCTCCCTTGCACCCTTGGTGTATTTCTCCATATAGGCCCGGTCCGCCATGCCTTCTGCAAAGAGGATATGCATGACTGCGCAGGCAAGGGCGCCATCGGTGCCGGGACGAAGGCAAAGATGTATATCCGCCGCGATTGCCGTTGCGTTGCGATAGGGGTCGATGACGACAATCTTCGCGTTCCGTTCCTTGCGGGCGCGGGTGACATGGGTCATCACATTGATCTGGGTATGAACCGCATTGGTGCCCCAGATGACGATAAGGTCCGATTTCGCCATTTCCCGGGGGTCCGCGCCGTACAGGGCGCCGGTCCCGACATTCCAGCCGGTCCATGCCAGCATTGTGCAGATTGTCGATTTCTGCCGGGAGTATTTTTTCACATGCCGAAGACGGTTGATACCGTCCCGTTGCACAAGTCCCATGGTTCCGGCGTAATAATAAGGCCAGATAGTTTCCGCGCCATATTCCGCTTCGCGCTTCAGGAATTCTTCGGCGACTTCATCAAGGGCGTCATCCCAGGAAATCTGCTGCCATTGCCCTGATCCTTTCGCCCCGGCGCGGCGCATTGGATGCATCAGCCTGTCAGGATGATGTGTCCGCTCCGCATAGCGGGCGACTTTCGCACAGATGACACCGGCAGTGTAGGTATTGTCTTCGGCGCCGCGAACGCGTCCGATCTCCCGGTCCCCCAATTTCTCGACTTCAAGCGCGCAAGTCGACGGGCAGTCGTGAGGGCAGGCAGTGGCGTGAATTTCGGGAGGCGCAATGTTCGTCATGACACGGGCTTCGTTGTTCTGGCCGCTCTCGCGGCGTTTACAGGGGCTGCCTTCAGAGTAAAGAGATATCGGGCGCGCGGCAATCGGCGGTTTGGGAAAATAGTCGATTTTTGGTGAATAGGCTGGAATTGCCGCTGCGGGCAAGATATATCGGTGCGTGGAGTAAACCCGGTGAAAGCTGAGATATTTGACGGTTATCAAGAAAATACTGAAAAGTGATGGCGCAAAGGCAGTCATCAGCTTTCTGGCGGCGGGATATATCTGGTTTGTCTATCGGACGAGCCGCTGGCAGGTGATCAACGGAGAGGCGCCGCACCGGCTGATGACGGAGGGAAAGCCGTTCATTCTGGCCTTCTGGCACGGCCGCCTGCTGATGATGCCGATTTCCGTACAGAAACAGACCCGGGTCAATGTCATGATCTCCCATCACGGGGACGGAGAGATTATCGCCCGCACCATCAAGCACTGGGGACAGGACAGCATCCGGGGGTCCGCCAGCAAAGGCGCGGCGGCGGCCATCAAGCAGATGCTGAAAGTCCTGAAAAAAGGGGATGTCGCGGTGATTACGCCGGACGGGCCGCGTGGGCCCAGAATGCGGGCGCAGGAAGGCGTTGTCCGGCTGGCCGCACTGTCGGGCGTTCCCGTGTACCCGGTCAGCTATTCGACGACACGGGGCAAGGTTCTCGGAAGCTGGGACCGGTTTTTCCTGGCGGCCCCGTTCAGCCGTGGCGTCGTCATCTGGGGGGACGGGATCGAGGTGCCGCGGCAGGATGAAAACAACGCCTTCATGATCGCCCGGGATGCCATCGAAAGCAGCCTGACAGAGATTACCCAGAGGGCGGACGCTATCTGCAATCGTGACACGGTGGAACCGGAAGCGCGAGACAAGCCCGTCAAGCCGCACCGCAAGGTGGCGGAGAGCTGATGCAGCTGGCTTTATACAACAGCCTTCTATTCCTGGGCGGGCCGCTACTAAGGCGGCATCTGAAGAAACGGCTGGCCTCTGGCAAGGAGGATCCGGAGAGGTTCCGGGAGCGGCTGGGCCATTCCGGCCTGCCACGCCCTGAGGGGCAGTTGATCTGGATACACGCGGCCTCGGTCGGTGAATCTGTCTCGGCCCTTGCCCTGATTGACGGGCTGCTGGCGAAAGAGCCGGAGCGGCATGTGCTGGTAACGACAGGGACGCGCACCTCGGCGGAGATCATGACGGCGCGCCTTCCCGCTGGGGCGTTTCACCAATATGTCCCCCTCGATATGAAGCAGGCCGTATGCCGTTTCCTGGATCATTGGCGGCCCGATCTTGCGATCTGGATGGAATCGGAAATCTGGCCGAACCTCATCATTCAAAGCGGCAAGCGGCATATTCCGATGATGATGGTCAATGCACGGATCACGGAGAAGTCTTTTGATGTCTGGCGGAAGTCCTTCGGCCTGTCCCGCAAACTTCTTCGGAACTTCGATTTCTGTTCGGCGCAATCGGACCTGTCGGCAGATCGTCTGCGGCAACTGGGGGCCTCCCCGGTTGAATGTCTTGGCAACCTGAAATTCGCGGCCGAGCCGCTACCGGTCGACACGGAGGCGCTAGAGATAATGCAGAAAGCCGTGAACGACCGTCCTCTCTGGCTCGCGGCCAGCACTCACCGTGGGGAGGAAGCACATATACTGGCGGCGCATCAGCAGCTTTCGGCGCGCTGGCCGGATATGCTCACCCTCATCGTGCCGCGTCATCCGGAACGGGGGGAGGAAATCGCCGCGCTGTTTGCGGAGGCCGGGCTGACGGCGGCGCGGCGCTCCCTCGGCGAAGAGATGACGGATGAAACGGCGATCTATGTCGCGGACACCATCGGCGAACTGGGTCTATTTTACCGATTGTCCAAAATCGTTTTTGTCGGCGGATCCCTCGTGCCAAACGGCGGGCAGAACCCGCTGGAGGCCGCGCGGCTTGACTGCGCCTTGCTTCATGGGCCGCATATGGATAACTTCGCCGATGTGATGGCGGCCTTTTCAGACTTTGACGCCGCAACGGAAGTTGACAATGCGGAGGCGCTCGCGGAGGCGGTTGCGCATCTTGTCGGGCAACCGGCAGAGAGGGACGAAATGGCGGCAAGGGCGGCAAAGGTCGTGGCGACGGGGCAGGAGACTCTGACACGGACCCTGGCGGCGATTGAAGGGCTGCTGGCGCGGAGGCGGGATGAAAACTCCTGACTTCTGGCGGCGCAACAGCAAAAGCCTCATGCCTTATCTACTGGCGCCTGCCGCCTGGGCCTATGGCAGGGTGAGCCGTCTTCACCGCTCGTTCCAGAAAAGTCACCGTGTTGAGGTGCCGGTCATTTGTGTCGGGAATGTCGTGGCAGGGGGCGCGGGCAAGACTCCGGTTGCCATTGCAATCGCCCGCTTCTTCCTGGCGGAAGGAAAGCGGCCGCATTTCCTGACCCGGGGCTATGGCGGGCAGTTAAAGGGGCCGGTGCGGGTTGTGCCGGATGTCCATAAATTTGCCGATGTCGGAGATGAGGCCCTGATCCTCAGCGCGACGGCGACCACATGGGTCGCGCAGGACCGGGTGGCTGGTGCCAAGGCTGCTGTTGAAGCCGGGGCGGATGTCATTATCATGGATGACGGATTTCAGAACCTATCCCTCGTCAAGGATCTTTCCCTGCTCGTGCTGGATGCGGAATACGGAGTGGGGAATGGCCGTCTGCTGCCGGCAGGACCATTGCGTGAAACGCTCGCCTCCGGGCTGGAGAGGACGGATGCCGTCGTGCTGGTTGGGGGCAATCGGGATAGCGAGATATATAACTGGTTAAAGGAAAATAAACCGGTTTATAATTCCAGACTCTTTCCGAAGCAGAATGCGGATGCGATTGCAGGGGAAGCGGTCGTTGCCTTCGCGGGGATTGGTCGTCCTGAAAAGTTCTTTGACAGTCTTCGCCAGGCCGGATGCAGGCTCATAAGTTGCTTTAGCTATGAAGACCATCATGTTTATAATAAACAGGAAATCATGAAAATGGTTGAGACGGCGGCGGCGCATAATGCGGCTCTCGTCACGACGCGAAAGGACTATGTGCGGCTCTCGACGGATGCCCGAATGATGGTCAGTGTCTTTGATGTTGAAATGAATTTTGAAGCCCCCGCCGAGTTTCAGAAACAGCTGCTGTCGGTGCTGAAAGGCGCGCGTGTATGAAGGACGTCTCGCTCAAATATCGTCTGGAATGGATTGCTGTCCGCATTGTCATCTGGATTTTCGGTTGCCTGGGTCTGCGACGTGCTGCGGCATTCGGCGGCTGGCTCGCCCGGAAGATTGGCCCGCGTATGAAGGTGCATTCTCTTGCCAGATCGAACATAAAACAGGCGCTTCCCGATCTTGGTCCGGAGGAGATTGAGGATACCCTGATGCATATGTGGGACAATCTTGGCCGTAATGTCGGCGAGTTGCCGTTCAACAAGGCGATCATGGCAAACCCGGAGGAGGTCGAGATTATCGGCGGCGAGCATATGGACGCCTATCTTGAAAGCGGCAAGGCGGCGTTCTTTGTGACGGCGCATTATGGTCCGTGGGAGCTGGTGGGGCTTGTCGGGCAGCGGTTGGGGTCCCGGGCGACCGGCATTTACCGGGCCGCGAACAATCCGCTTGTTGAGGATTTCTTTCAGGAAATGCGCGCCGATCCACACTATAAATTCGTGCCCAAGGGCCGCGAAGGCGCGCGCGCGATCCTGAAGGCCGCTCGGGCGGGCGGGGCGATTGTCCTGTTGAATGACCAGAAGCTGAACGGCGGCATGGCGGTTCCCTTCTTCGGCCGTGAGGCCATGACGGCACCGGCCGTTGCGGAAATCGCCTGTAAAATGGATGTGCCAATCTATCCCATGCGGACGGAACGCCTGGCAAGCGGCAAGCGTCGGCTCACCATCTATCCGGCAATTGACAGGGCGGATACCGGCGACAAGACGCAGGATGTCTATACGCTTTTAAAAGCCATTAACGAAACATATGAAGCCTGGATAACGGAGCGGCCGGACCACTGGTTCTGGGTCCATAACCGCTGGTCATAAGATCGACAGGTCAGCTGGCAAGCGCGAGTTTCGCTTTTTCCTCCCGCACTTTCTCAATCCGTTCCATCGCGATCTTGTCGGCGACTTCTGCGGTGGTGACCCTTTCGCGGGTGGCGCGGATAAAGATTTTCTGGCAAGTGTCATAAATGCCGCGCACGTGGGACATCGCCCTTTCGCGATTGAAGCGTCCTCCTTCATGGCTGATGACGATGATCCCGCCTGCGTTGATCGCGTAATCGGGCACATAGAGAATGCCCTTGTCCATCAGGGCGCACGCATGGCGGTCTTCTGCCAGCTGATTATTGGCGGAGCCCGCAACGATCTTGACCTTAAGACGGCTAATCGTGTCGTCATTGAGGATGGCGCCAAGGGCGCAAGGGGCGAACACATCCACCGCCTGGTCATAGATTTCATCGACTCCGACGGCGGTTGCCCCGAGATTCTGCACGGCCTTTTCCACTGCCGCGTCATGAACGTCGGCAACCACAAGCTCAGCCCCGGCATCCTTCAGCAATTTGCAGAGGCCGTAGCCGACATTGCCAAGGCCCTGTACCGCAATCTTGATGCCGTTCAGCGCACCTTTGCCGACCTTGAAGTCAACCGCCGCCCGCAGGCCATAGAAAACGCCATAGGCAGTCGCCGGGGAGGGGTCACCGCTGTTGCCTTCGCTGATACCGGCAATATGACGTGTGGTACGGCGGGCAATCTCAAGATCCGCGACAGTCGTTCCGACATCTTCGGCGGCAATATAAGTTCCGCCCAACTGATCGACCGCGCGGCCGAAGGCCTCAAACAGTTCAGGGGTCTTGTCGGTAAGGGAATTACCGATAAGGACGGACTTCCCGCCGCCGAGATTAATCCCCGCCAGCGAAGACTTGTAGGTCATGCCGCGGGATAGGCGCAACACGTCGTCGACCGCTTCTTCTTCAGTCGCATAATCCCACATACGGGTCCCACCGAGCGCCGGTCCGAGGGTCGTATCATGAACAGCGATAATCGCTTTCAGTCCAGATTTTTCGTCGTGGAAAAACGACACGCCCTCGTGGTTATCAAATTCCTTTGCAGAAAAAACGCCCATAACTTGCCTCAATCGATATATTAAAAAATTCGCATGTTAATAGTGATATTTTCCTAAAAGAAGGGAAAATCAACCCCAATTTTGTTTGATATCAAACTTTGCAGCTTCCTTTCGCTAAATCGGCGAAAGGAATTTAAAAATTTCGGCGGTGGTTATTGCGGCGCAACAAAAAAATAGGGGCCTCTGGGGAGAACCGGGAATTTCTCCCGGAAAACAGGTGATTCATAGCCGGTCTGTGGTGCGCAGGGTCTCTGCGATAACAGTGCCGATCGCCAGGCTCGACGTCAGCCCGGGGCTTTCCATGCCGAACAGATTAATTAGCCCGGGCAGGCCGTGATCCCGCTCATCCATGACCATGAAATCCGCGGCTTCCCCATCCGGCGTCTGCACCTTGGGACGGATGCCGGAATAGGCCGGGATGAGGCAGTTATCCGGGAGGGACGGGAAGTAGCGGCGGATTGCCGCATAAAAATCCTTGGCCCTGTCCGGGTTCACCGCATAGTCGATCTCCTCCACCCATTCCTGATCGGGGCCGAAGCGGATCTGCCCGGCGAGATCGAGGGTGACGTGAATGCCGAGGCTCGCAGTGTTCGGCACAGGATAGATCAGCCGCGAGAAGGGCGAGGGCGCCGTCATGGTGAAATAGCTTCCCTTGGTCAGGTAGCGCGGCGGAATATATTCCTTCGCCAGGCCGCTTATCCGTGCCGCGACTTCCTGTGCCTGCAGGCCGGCGGAGTTGATCAGGTTCCGGCAACTGACTGTTGTGCCGCCCGAGGCCACCGTAAACCCTTCCGGCGTTTTCTTCGCGCTCTCGAACGGGGCGTTAAAGGCGATGGCGCCGCCGCCGTCTTCAATCTCCCCGACATAGGCAAGCATCAGCTGATGACTGTCAATGATGCCGGTCGAGGGGGAGAGGAGGGCGGCGGTGCAGTGAAGCGCCGGTTCCATCTTTATGGCCTCTGCTCCGGACAGGAACGTGATGTCCCTGACGTCGTTTGCCGCAGCCTTGTCCGCAAGTACTTCGAGCGTCGGAATCTCCTCCGGCGAGGTGGCGACGATCAGCTTGCCGCAATTGCGATGCGGGACATGATGTGTTTTGCAGTACTCATAGAGCCGGTGCTTGCCCTCGACACAGTAAATCGCCTTCAGGCTGCCTTTCGGATAATAGATGCCCGCATGGATCACCTCGCTGTTGCGGGACGAGGTGCCGTCGCCGAAATGCGCGGCGCTCTCCAGCACCAGCACGTCCCGGCCAAGGGTCGCCAGCGTGCGCGCTATCGCGAGGCCGATGACCCCTGCGCCAATGACGATATTTTTCACATCCACTGCCATGGCTGTCCGTAGCAGGTTTTAGCATGTTTCACAAAGGGTTGATTATTGTGGGCTTATCCCGAGCCCGCGCCCTGTCAGAATCGAATCCTTCGCCTCACTCAGGAAACGCCAGTCGAACCGGCAGAATCTCATCCGCAGGTCAGAATTTTAACACTATTTTATATATAATTAACCGGTTAAATTGACATGAAAGACTGGAATTAATGAATTCCGTCAATGATTTGTAAATTCGAACCCCATATGATGCTTGTCATGTTCCGGTGGCTGGTTTACTTAACTACGGCATCATGAATAGATGTTGGCCAGGTGGCGGCGGTGAAAATTGCTGGGGGCGAATGAACGTGTCAGACGTGACGGTGACTTTGGACGAAAAAAATCCGGAAGAAGAGGAACAGCCAACCCGCGCGCATATTATCGTGGTCGGGAACGCCAAGGGCGGATCGGGCAAATCGACAACGGCTATGCATATCATTATTTCGCTGTTGACGATGGGTTTCAAGGTCGGCGCCATTGACCTTGACGGCAAGCAGAAAACGCTGGGCCGATATATCGAGAATCGCGAAGCTTATATCGCCAAGAAAAAGCTGACCCTTCCGATGCCGATGCTGAAGGTGATCGAGCCGAGCCCGAAAAAGAATATGGACGAGGCGCAGTCGGATGAACGCTCCCGGTTCGTCGCCGCCTTGCAGGATCTCGTCTACAAGAACAACTTTGTCGTCGTTGACTGCCCCGGTGCGGACAGCTTTATTTCCAAGCTTGGTCATTCGTTCGCGGATACCCTCCTGACGCCGATGAACGACAGCTTTATCGATCTCGACCTGTTGGCAACGGTCAACGGAACCAGCCTTGAGGTGGAAAAGCCGAGCTGGTATAGCGAAATGGTCTGGGAGCAGCGCAAGCGCCGGGCTCTCATTGACAATCACAAGATCGATTGGGTGGTGATGCGTAACCGCCTGTCCCATACCGATGCCCATAACAAGCGCCATATCGAGAAAATCCTGAAAAAGCTGGCGTCCCGCATTTCCTTTCGCGCTGCACCGGGCTTCGGTGAGCGTGTCGTCTTTCGTGAGCTGTTCCTGAAGGGGCTGACGATGCTGGACTTGAATAAAAAGGGTGTTGGCGTGAAAATGTCCATGAGCCATGTAGCGGCGCGGCATGAACTTCGCCACCTGATCAAGTCGCTGAACCTGCCCGGCATTGAGGATAAAGTCGAAAAGCTCTAGTCAGGGGCTTAAAATAGAGGCCCGAAATGATGGAAACTGAGGAAGCCGCCGTCGCCCTCGCAAAGCTGGGCCATCCTATCCGTCTGCGAATCGTCCAGTTTCTGGTGCAGGCCGGGGAAGAGGGGCTGTCGGTCGGCGAAATACAGGCGCTTCTCGATATTCCCGGCTCCACACTCTCCCATCATATTTCCCATCTGGTCAGCGGCGGCCTGATTCGCCAGCAACGCGAAAGCCGGACGCTACGCTGTTTCGTCAATTACAAGAAGGTCGAAGGGCTCGTCGAGCTACTGACCGATAAATGCTGTATGGGCGTTGACCTGAGGCATATCGAACCGGTCCCGGAGAAAAGCTGATTCTTCTGAATCTATTATTTCGGCAATTATCGAAATAATTTCTTGAACTATGCGACACGGGATGTTATTTCTTATTTAATTCGATAAGTCTGGAAATATAGATATGTCTTTGAATGAAGCCCTGCAAAGTCTGACACATACTCGCTCCCGCCTCTGGGCGCTGCTGAGCGACCGGGTTATTCTCGCCTGCCTCGCGATTATCCTGCTACTGGCACTTGTCGATCCGGCGAACCTGCCGGTTAGTCTTACATTCTTCGCAGACGCGGTACTAGGCATGGCGCCGTTTTTCGCGCTCGCCATAGGTCTTGCCGCCTATTTTTCCGCGACAGGGGCCGATAACCTGATTGCGCGGGCCTTTTCCGGCTCTCCCGTTTCCGCGATTGTCGCGGCGTCTCTTGTGGGGGCGCTCTCGCCCTTTTGCTCCTGCGGCGTGATTCCGCTTGTTGCGTCGTTGCTGGCGGCGGGCGTGCCGCTCGCGCCGGTGATGGCCTTCTGGATTGCGTCGCCGATCATGGATCCGGAAATTTTCGTTCTGACTTCAGTGGGCATCGGCTTTGGATTTGCCAGCGGTAAAGCCGTGATTGCCATGCTCCTTGGCCTGTTTGCCGGCTTTTCCGTCTATATGCTGCAGCAGCGTGGCTGGGTTCTCGATCCGTTGAAGGGGGAGCTGAGCGGCTGCCGCAAGAAGATTTCGCTCACCGGTCCGGTTGATGTGCAATGGAAATTCTGGCGCGAGCCCGCGCGGGTCAGCCAGTTCCGGTCCGCCGCCGCTTCAAACGGCTGGCTGATCGGTCGCTGGCTGCTACTTGCGTTCCTGATCGAGAGCCTGATGGTCATCTATATCCCCACCAGCTTGATCGAGGGGCTGGTCGGGCAGGATAGCCTTCTTGCCATTCCGCTTGCAGTGCTGATCGGCATACCGAGCTATCTCAACGGCTATGCGGCGATTCCGCTGGTCGGCGGCCTGATCGACCTTGGCATGTCGCAGGGCGCCGCCATGGCCTTTATGACCGCCGGGGGTATCTCCTCCATTCCGGCGGCTATTGCGGTTTACGGGCTGGTCAAGAAGCCGGTTTTCGCCCTTTATCTCGCTCTCGGTATCTCGGGATCCATGGCCACGGGCATCGGCTGGCAACTTTTCAGCGAATTTTTTTAAAAAAATCTTAGCCTTTCGGATCGGCGTAAGTGACTGGAGTAGTAAATTTTTTTCCTTTCGCTGACATCTGCCATTTGGCGCAGCCCCGCAATTCAGCCCTTTCTTCCTGAAGCCTAATCGAAAATTAACCTTTGCTGTTTACGCTTTTCATCATAGCGATGGGTCTCCTTATTTACCCGCCGGGTTCATGACGGGGCGTTCTCGCAGAAAAGGAGGAGCGTATGTTAAGCATTTTCGACCATACCAGGCACTCAGTTGCCCGTTTTGTCGGCATGCGCTCTGTCATTTCTTTTGGACTTGCAGTGCTCTTTATCGCAGCCACGGTGGTTTCATTCCAAGTGACAGACGCATCAGCCCAAAGCGTATGTTTTGAGCGAACGGCATTACTCAAGCATTTGAGCGGCAAATTCGAGGAAGCACCCGTTGCTGCGGGACTTGCTGCAAACGGTAGCATGCTTGAAGTGTTCTCAAGCCCGGACGGCGTAACCTGGACCATCGTTTTGACCCAGCCAAATGGCGCAACCTGTGTCATGGCATCGGGAGAATCATGGATCGGTGTGAAGCAGCCCAAGAAAGGCAAAGTAAGCTAGAGCAGGGCCCTTACCACCTATACATGCGTTTTAGCGTCATGTTGCGTATGGATTAGTTTTATGATGTATAAGGTTGGAAAGAGCCGGGTCGGTTGATCCGGCTCTTTTTTTGTGCTGAACCTCTATTCAACTTTTCTGGTAAATAAAAATTCACTCGACCAGAGCCCGAATTCGATGCGATAACTCTTCTTGCCATAACGCAATCGCCGCGATGAAGAACGGCATGAAAAGAGGAAATGTAAATGATCGGCTATGTGACTCTCGGAACCAACGATATTGATAAAGCGACAGAATTTTACGATGAGCTGCTCGCAGAGATAGGGGCGAAGCGTGTTCTGTCGAACGACCGCCTGCGGATGTGGAGCGTTGCGCGCGGCCAGCCCATGCTGGCGGTTATCAAGCCCTATGATCAGAAAGAGGCGACGATCGGCAACGGCACCATGGTGGCTATCCTTCTGGAAAATGCGGAGATGGTCGGGAAAATGCACGCCAAGGCATTATCGATGGGCTGCGAGGACGAAGGCCCGCTCGGTCCCCGGGGCTCTGGGCAGTCCGTGTTCGCCTATTGCCGAGATCTTGAGGGTCACAAGCTGGCGTTCTATGCCCCGGCATAACCGCCGGATGTGGTGCTAGAAGGTCGGTGCGTCGACCTTCGCATCCAGCAGGGCCTGTTGAAGTTGGGATTTAAGGCGGCTGAGACCCGTCTCATCCTTTGCTTCGCAGCGGGCGACCAGCACCGCTTGGGTGTTGGAGGCACGAAGCAGCCACCAGCCGTCGTCTGTATTGACACGTACACCGTCGATGTCGGAGTAATCCGCGCCGGCCTTAGCCAAAGCCTCCTGAATGCGCGTGACGGCCTGGAATTTCTCATCATCCGGGCAAGGGAAGCGCAGTTCCGGCGTATTGATCATCTCTGGCAGTTCGTCGCGCATCTGTTCCAGCTTCTGGGTACTGGCGCCGAGAATATTGAGCAGGCGCAGGGCGACATAGGGCGCATCGTCATAGCCGTAGTAATGATCGTTATAAAAAATATGGCCGCTCATCTCGCCTGCCAGAGGCGCGTTGACTTCCTGCATCTTCGATTTGATCAGGGAATGGCCCGTGCGCCACATGATCGGCTCTCCTCCAAGGTTTTTCACCTCATCGAAGAGAATTTGACTTGCCTTTACATCGGCAATTATCGGCGCTCCGGGATGATTGGCGAGAACTTCCCGCGACAGAATGGCGAGTAGTTGATCGCCCCAGAGTATCCGTCCGATCCCGTCGACAACGCCGATCCGGTCCCCATCGCCGTCAAAGGCAATGCCGAGGTCGGCATTCACCCCTTTGACCGCCCGGATCAAATCCTCCAGGTTTTCGGCAACTGTGGGGTCGGGGTGATGGTTCGGGAAACTGCCGTCGATTTCCTCATAGAGCAGCATATGACGACCGGGAAGCTTGGCGACAATCTTCCGCAGCACCTCGCCGGTCACACCGTTACCGCAGTCCCAGACCACGGAGAGCTCTTGTCCCGGGACGAAATCCTGCAACAAGCGGGCGACATAATCCTCCATGATCGGCTTGTCGATGACCTTGCCGGAGCCTTCCGCGAACGGGCCCATCGCGCTCAGCGCGCCGAGGCCCTGAATCTGTTTTCCATAGAATGATTTTCCGCCCAGCATCATCTTGAAGCCGTTATGGCTCGGGGGATTATGGGATCCGGTAATCATGATCCCGCCACCGGTTTTGAGGGCGTAGGTTGCATAGTAAAGCATCGGTGTTGGACCCATGCCGATATCAAACACGTCTATCCCGGTGGAGGTCAGGCCCGTGATGAGCGCGGCCTTCAGTTTCGGGGAGGTTGTCCGCCCGTCATAGCCGACGGCAGCATTCTGATGTCCGTCCCGTTTCAGCAGAGTGCCCAGACTGCGCCCAATGGCTTCGGCGTCTGCCTCGAAGAGTGTCTCATCGATGATACCGCGGATATCATACTCACGCAGGATTGTCGGGTTAAACTCATGCTTGGTCATTGTATTATTGCTTTCCAGAAGTCGATGGCGTGACCTATTGAGGCCGGCCGATACTGCTATAGGCGAACCCTTTGGCTGTCATATCATGGGGATCATAAATATTCCGTAAATCGACGATGACAGGCGTCTTCATCAGGGATTTGACCCGGTCAAGGTCCAGTGCCCGAAATTCATTCCATTCCGTAATCAGGACAAGCGCATCGGCCTCTTCCAGCGTCGCGTAGGAGCTGTCGCAAAACTCGACCTCCTCCAGCAGCTTTCGTGCTTCGCTCATTCCTTCCGGATCATAGGCCCGGATCGTCGCACCCCTCCTGATCAGTTCGGGCAGGATATCCAGGCTCGGGCTTTCCCGCATATCGTCAGTATTCGGCTTGAAAGTGAGGCCGAGAACGGCAATGCGCTTGTCCGTGAGGGACCCATCGCAGGCATCGATAACGCGGGTAGCCATCGCCTTTTTGCGTTTCTCGTTAATCCCGATAACGGTTTCGACAATCTGAAGTGGTGCCTCGGCGGCCATGGACGTTTCGAACAGCGCCCGGGTATCCTTGGGAAAGCAGGAGCCGCCAAACCCCGGGCCGGGGTGGAGGAACTTGGCGCCGATGCGCCGGTCAAGGCCGATGCCGCGGGCGACATCATGGACATCCGCGCCGACTTTCTCGCACAGATCGGCAATTTCATTGATAAAGGTGATTTTCGTCGCGAGAAAGGCATTCCCCGCATATTTGGTGAGCTCGGCGCTTTCCAGGCTGGTGAAGACGAGCGGTGTCTGGAAAAGAGAGAGGGGACGATAGATTGCCGACATCACTTCTTGCGCGCGGGGCTCCAAGGTGCCGACAATGACGCGGTCCGGGCGCATGAAATCCTCGATCGCGGCGCCTTCGCGTAAAAACTCAGGGTTTGAGACCACATCGAAGTCCGCCTCCGGGTTCGCCTCACGGAGGATGCGGGCAACTTCCCGTCCGGTGCCAACCGGAACCGTTGATTTGGTGACGACGACGGTATAGCCGGTCAGGGCGGCGGCGATCTCCGTTGCCGCAGAGTAAACATAGCTCAGGTCGGCCTGACCATCGCCGCGCCGGCTTGGTGTGCCGACAGCGATAAAAACGGCATCGGCGTTCGATACAGCCGTCTCGAGGTCGGTCCCGAACTTCAGATAGCCGGAGCGGGAGTTCTTCTCGATCATGGCCTGCAGGCCGGGCTCGAAGATCGGGACCTCGCCCTTGTTCAGGCGCGCGATTTTTGTCTCATCCGTGTCGATGCAGATCACATCGTGACCGAATTCCGAAAAGCAGGTGCCCGAGACCAGCCCGACATAGCCTGTTCCAATCACAGCAATACGCATGGCAAAGTCTCCGTCCGTTCAGCCGTGAGAAGCTATACTACAGCTTATTGGCAATTTTTTTGACAATATCGCCCATGTCGCCCTTCATGTCATCGCGGTTGAGGGCAAAGGCGATATTCGCTTCAAGAAAGCCGATCTTGTCACCGCAGTCATAGCGGGTGCCGTCAAATTTCAGGCCATAAAAGGGATCGCCGCCCAGCAGGGAGGAAAGCGCATCCGTCAGCTGGATTTCATTACCGGCGCCGCGGCTCTGGTTTTCGAGAAGGTCAAATATGCCCGGTTCCAGAATATAGCGGCCGATAACCGCGAGGTTGGAGGGGGCGGCATCCGGTGCCGGCTTTTCGACCAGCCCGTTAATCTCGACCAGATTTCCGGTTTCCCTTCCCGGGCTCAGAATACCGTAGCGGGAGGTATGTTCCTTTGGAACTTCCATAACGGCCAGCATGTTTCCGCCGCCTTTTTCCTCGCGCATCGCTGTCATCTGGGCAAGGCAAGGCGTGTCTGCCAGGATCAGGTCGTCGGCAAGGATGACGGCGAATGGCTCATCCCCCACCAGTCTTTTCGCGCACCAGACCGCATGGCCAAGCCCCAAGGGTTCCTGCTGCCGAATATAAGCGATGGTTCCGGCTTTCGGGACGCTCGCATACAGTTCCTGAAGCAGGCTGTCTTTCTGCCGCTCCTGCAGTACACTTTCCAGCTCGTAGGAGCGGTCAAAATGATCCTCGATAATGGTTTTTCCGCGGCCGGTGACAAATATGAACTCTTCGATCCCCGCGTCGCGTGCTTCTTCCACCGCGTACTGGATCAGGGGCTTGTCAACGACGGGAAGCATTTCCTTCGGCATGGCCTTTGTCGCCGGAAGAAATCTCGTTCCGAGGCCCCCGACGGGGAACACGGCTTTGCGAACTTTTTTTAGCATATATATTTGATCCGCTGTTTATTAGTTTGAAATTTATGGCATTTCGCCGGTTGTAAAGGCAAGCATTGATTTATGCGGCCCGGCTTATGTCTTTAAAAGCAGGTCCTTTGCCTCGTTCAGCTTGGCGGCCATATAGTCCGACCCGTTGTGATCGGGATGGAATTTTTTCATCAGCCGCCGATGCGCGGATTTTATCTCGGCAACCGTTGCGTTACTTTCAAGCTCCAGTATCTCGAACGCTTCCTTGCGGGTCATGGGGCCGCTATCGGAACTAGTGCGGCGGCTTCCCTCCGACTGGCTGGTATTGTCCTCAGAAGAGTCCTCACCGAACTTCCGGCTGATAAAGCTTTCCAGAATGGCGATGGTCTGCTCATCCCCGATTGCTTCCTGGTGAAATTCGCCCAGTTCCGCACGGGTTAGGGAGGACAGCTCCCGGTCCTTGAATTGCCCTTGCAGAATGGTGGCATCCATCTCGCCGCTGTCGTGATTGAGCGTGGCCCGAAGCCAGGCGGTTTTGACATCGGATTTCTGTCCCTCGGACGGATGACTGCTGCCAAAGAGCGGCTTGTTGCGGAGGAAAAAGAGGGCGGCGAGAGCGAGCGGCATTGCATAGGCAAATCGTCCGGTCAGGGCGAAGAAGCCTGCCAGAAGCGCAAAAAAGATAACACCGGCGACCCGAAGTCCCTTCAGGATCTTTTTAGGGTCTGCCGTTGCCAGGCTCTGGCTCCCGACGATAAGAGCGATCAGAAGCGAGACGCCAATGATGAAATAGGCCAGCATCGGAAACTACTTGATCTGTTCGAGAAGCAAACGCGCTTCCCCGCCGGATTTTTTGCTGAGATCGCTGAGGGCCCGGCGGCCCCCGGCCGCGTAGGCCGCCACCGCGCGGAGCAGGTTTCGCAAGGTTGAGGCGCTGGCGCTATCGAACCGGCAATAGGCGCCGCCCGATAATTTGGCAATCTGCCGGAAACAGTTTTCTGCGATACCGTCATACCCCTCCTGAAAGAGGAAAACCGGTACCCGCAACATCCCAAGCTGTCCGGCGAGGTGGCAGAGCTGATCCGCGTCCTCCTCCATACAGTCGCCCACATAGACCAGCGCGTTGACTCGTTCCTTCTTGGTCTGGCGCAGCGCGTGTTTCAGGACCTTCTCGATTTGCGTATGACCGCCGAGACAGAAGACACGCGACATCGGTTTGATCAGGGCCTGGCTGTCGGTGGTCCATTTCGTCGCCTTGAATTCACCAAAGCCCCGGAAAAAGGCGACCTGCAGCGCGAGTCCGCCGATGGAGGCGGCTTCCTCGAACATTTCATGTTGAAGATGTGATGCGCGGTCCCAGGTCGGCTGACGGCTGGCGGTGGCGTCGATGGCGAATATCAGGCGACCGTCCTTGCCAGCAGGCGTCTGCACGGGCGTCGCGGCCACTTTTTTAAGGAATTCCGCGACGTCATCCTTGCCGGTCTTCTCTGGTGTATTTTCGATATCTTTCGCCAAACCAAACATTTCCCCTTGGCTGCTTCCCTGTCTTTTAAATAGGTGTTTTTACAGAAAAATACAATTCGCGGTCAATTGGACTTGCCCTCCCGCGCTGGCTCTGCTCAGAATACCGGCGGAAGAGAAGCAGCTGAAAGTATCCTTTTGATGAAAACCGAGCCCTTTTGGTGGGATGCCGCGCGTCCTGAAGCGACCGAGATTGCTCTGCCGGATGGCCCGTCCGATGTTCTGATCATCGGCGGCGGTTATACGGGCCTGTCGGCGGCACTGACGCTGGCGAAGCGGAATCTGAGCGTTACGGTTCTGGATGCGGAAATGCCGGGCTTCGGTGCCAGCAGCCGCAATGGCGGTATGGTTGGCAATCTGCTCAAGCCCGGCCTCACGGGCTTGATCGGAAGCTATGGCGTCGAGAAGGGCTGCGCGATCTACCGGGAAGCGCTGGCGTCAGTCGAGTTCATTGCCGCGCGTATCCACGAGGAGGGGATCGAGTGCGACCTGACGCTTTCCGGGCGCTTTTATCCGGCCATTCTCGGGAAGGACCTTGCCCGCATGACCCGGGATTTCGAATGTCGGCAAAGGTATCTCGACGTTCCGGAAGAAATGGTCAGCGTGGATGGCTATGGCGAGGACGTGGATAGTCCGGGTTACAAGGGCGGGCTCCGGCAGCACCATACCGGCGGGCTGCATCCGGCGAAATATGTCAAGGGGCTGGCGGCGGCGGCGGTACGCGCAGGCGCACGGGTCATTGCGCCGCTCCGGGCGGAAGCAATCGCGAAAACAACGGAGGGCTTTTCCGTCACGACGGCGAAGGGAGAGCTGCGCGCAGCGGCTCTGCTTATCGCGACCAACGGCTATACCGGCGGACTGCTTCCGTTCCTGCAAAAGCGGATCATCCCGGTCGGCAGCACGATGATCGCGACGGAGGAACTGTCGGAAAACCTCGTCTCCAGCCTGTTTCCGACAAAGCGGATGATTACGGATACCCGGCGGATGCTGAGTTATTATCGCCCGTCTCCTGATGGACGGCGTGTGCTACTGGGCGCCCGCCCGACAGTTTTTCCGGCCTCACCGGAAGTTCAGGCAAAATCCCTGAAAAAGACCCTCGACGGGATTTTTCCGGCGCTCGAAGGGGCGGCGGTCTCACATGTCTGGTCCGGCTATGTCGCCTATGATTTCGCGGCCATGCCGACAATCGGGATGCATGACGGTATTTATTACGCAATGGGCTATTGCGGATCCGGCGTCGCCATGTCCGGCTATCTCGGCCATAAGGCGGCGCTCAAGATCCTCGGGGACACAGACGGGGAGACGGCGTTCGACGACCTTCCGTTTGACGGACGCTTTTATTACAGCGGCAAGCCCTGGTTCCTGACACCGGCGATGATCGGCTACCGGCTGCGCGATTATTTCGGTTTTTGATGTCGATCTCGTCGTTTTTCGCCCTGCCGAGCCATCGGGAAACATGGCGTCTCGCCTTTCCGATCATCCTGTCCAATTCCTCCGTCCCGCTGTTGGGCGCGGTCGATACCGCTGTGGTCGGACATCTGCCGGACCCGCATTACATCGGGTCTGTCGCTATCGGGGCATTGATCTTCAGCTTTCTGTATTGGGGGTTTGGCTTTCTGCGCATGGGCACCACTGGTTTCATCGCCCAGGCCATCGGTGAGGAGGATGCGACCGAAGTCCGTTCCGTGCTCGCTCGGGCCCTGATCCTCGCAGGCGTTATCGCGCTATTCGTGTTTGTTCTGCAAGGTCTCGTCCTGTGGGTCGCCCTGTCGCTCATTGAAGGCTCCGCGGTGGTCGAGGACGGCGCCGCGTCCTATTTCAGCGTCCGGGTCTGGGGCGCGCCAGCGGTCCTCGGAAACTATGCCCTGATGGGATTTTTCATCGGCATACGCAATACGCGGGCGGCGCTGATTGTCCAGATTTTCATGAACGGCCTGAATGTGGTCCTCGACCTTCTGTTCGTGATCGGTTTCAACTGGGATGTGGTTGGCGTGGCCGCCGCAACGGCGATATCCGAGACGCTTGCCCTTGGCCTCGGGCTTTTTCTGGTCCGGCGGGAGCTTGCGCGGATCGGCGGCGAATGGTGTCTCCCGGCGATCAGATCTGTGCAGAAAATGGCGCGGCTACTCGCGGTTAATCTCGATATCTTCATCCGGACGATTCTGCTGATCTTCGCTTTCGCCTATTTCACGGCTGAGGCCGCGAAGGAGGGCAATGTCACTCTCGCGGCGGTGGCGGTTCTGATGAACTTTATGCATTTTATCGCCCACGGACTTGACGGCTTTGCCTTCGCAGCGGAGGGTATGGTCGGTAATGCCATCGGCGCCCGCAAGGTTAGCAAGCTGCGTGAAATTGTCTGGGTTACCGGTTTCTGGGCACTGATCGTCGCCTGTCTCTATTCGGTGGTATATCTGGTTTTCGGTACGTCAATCATCAATCTCCTGACAGGGATCGAGGAGGTGCGCGAGCGGGCCTATGAGTTCCTGCCCTGGCTGATTGCGGCGCCGCTTATCTCCATCTGGTCCTACCAGATCGACGGCATCTTCATCGGCGCGGTGCAATCGAAGGAAATGCGGAACTGCATGATTATCTCCTTCATTGCATATATGCTCTGCATGCAGTTCTTTGGTGAGCTATGGGGCGCCCATGGGCTCTGGGCGGCGCTGATGGTGTTTATGGCCATGCGGGCGGTGACCCTGGCCATTGTCTATCCGCGGGTCGAGCGCCGCGCGATAATAGCGGACTGACTACTTAGTCTGCTTCAGCCAGATACGCTCGATCGCCGCGAAAACGGTGGGAACGAAAGCAATGACCAGGCTGATCCGGACGACCTGCATCGTCGCGACGAAGGCGACATCTATGCCGAGCGCAAGGGCGACGAGCGGCATTTCGGCAAGACCGCCGGGGCTGAGCGCCAGGATAATGCCGGCCATGCTCACGCCGATCGTCTCCGCAAACAGAAAGGCGAAAAGCGCGGCGATCAGAACCATCACGGTTGTTGAAATGAAGCTGAGGCCGATAACATTGCGGACCTCATGCAGGCGGGTGCCGAGAAAGCGCGCGCCGATGGCGGTGCCGATCACGAGCTGGGCGGCATAGACGAGGATCATCGGCGGCGCAACATCCGTTATTCCCGCCATCTGGACAATGGCCGTCGCAAGTAGCGGACCCATCAGGTGGTAGGCGGGTAGGCGGCAAAGATAGCCGATGCCATAGCCGAGAAGCGCCGCCAGCAGCAACCATCCATCGCCGACGAGATCATGGATCGATCCGAACAGCGGCACTGCCTGCAGATTTCCGGTGAAACCCACGCCGTAGCGGAAGATCAATGGCACCGACATCACCAGGATCAGGATGCGTGACGCATGGATCAGGGCGATGGTCGGGCCGTTGCCGCCCTTCGCTTCGCCAACCTCATACATTACGTTGAGGCCGCCGGGTGCGGAGGAGAAGAAGGCCGTGATCGGATCGAACTTGCCGACCTTGCGATAGAAAAAATAGACGATCAGCATCGACAGTATGACGCTGATAATAAGGAGGACGAGACCGCCGCTCCACCGGCTCATGGCGGCCCAGGTGTCTGTCGAGAAGCCGCTGCCCAGCATCACGCCGAGGATCGCGGTCATGACTTTGCGCAAGGTCCCGTTGACGGACAGGTCATACCCGCGCAGCGACGCAATGGTCACCACGAACATGGAGCCCAGCATCCAGGCCAGCGGCAGATCCGCCAGAAAGAATATTCCGCCACCAACCGCCCCGACCAGGAGCGCCTTCACAGTCTGCACCACGTTTTGTCAATCCTCTTGTATTTAGTCGAGTAATGTCTTCATGCCGGGATGGCCGAAGACTTGCGCGTGACGGCTGAGCCGGGCCGTCCTTTCAGCGCGCAAACTGGCGTCTGCGACATTTTGGCGGATAAAGTCGTGAAGGTCCATACCGGGAGCGAATATATCGCGCAGGCGGCGCTGGACCTCGGCCTGGTCAAGGGTGGGGAAAGGGGCGTCGAGACAGTCTATCCCACCAAGCGCAACAGGCGCGCCCTCAAGCATGAGACTTCCCCGGAGGCTGACATAGGCAAAGGCCGTATCAAGAGCGCCGTTGTGGGCGCAGCGCAGGTTCAGCCCGGACAACTCCGCATAGCAGTAGTTCTGGCCGACGGCTTCCGTCTCATGCATGCGCAAGAGCTGATCCGGGGTGAGCCAGTTGATATGAACAGAGGAGCGGGCGCCCGGCGCCGCACAAAGGGCGGCCGCGACGGAGCCATAGCCGGTGAAATGCGCGGAATAGACGCAGATCACATCCTGTAAAGTCGCGGCGGTTACCGGGATCGATGTCTCCGGGAAATCCCTGTATTTCCGCTGAAGCTGTGTTGGCGATCCGTTCGATCCGCAGGCCAATACCGGTACGCGTCCGCTAAAATCAGTCTCCGGAGGCAACTCCTGCACCTCGCCTCCGGAAAAGAGGTAGGAATGCGCCGGTCGCGGATAGGGGTAGCCCAGAGCGAGGGCAATGATGTCATCCGGTTCCTGCATGAGGGAAGCGCTTAACGGCCGAGATGCATGCCGCCATCAACGATGACAATCTCACCGGTCATCATACTCATGCTGTCGATGAAGGAGAGTGTCGCCTCGGCAATATCCTCGGGCTGGCAGACGGCCTGCAAGGGCACATCCCGCTTCAGCCGGTTTTTATAGGCATCGTATTTTTCCTCGCCATATCCCTGCAGCAGCCAGCGGGTTTCGATAAAGCCCGGACAGATGGCATTGACCCGGATTTCCGGTCCCAGCACCCGCGCGAGGGACATTGTCATGGTGTTCAGCGCCCCCTTGGAGGCGGCATAGGCGATGCTGGAGCCATGGCCGTGGGTTCCCGCAACCGAGGAGATCATGACGATCGAACCCTTGCCGGTTTCCTTCATATAGGGGGCGGCGGCACGAGACATCTGGAACGAGCCGATGGTGTTCACCGCATAGATGTCCTGAAAATCCTGGGCACTCAGGCCGTCGAGATCGCTATGGGCGACGAACTTCGTCCGCCCGGCGTTATTGACCAGGCCGTCGATGCGCCCCCATTTGTCCATGGTCGCCTTCGCCATGGCACGGCAATCCTCATCCTTCGAGATATCGCCCTGAAACAGGAGGGTCTCCACCCCCTTCGCGGCGCAGGCGGCCTCAGTCTCTTCTGCTTCTTTCAGGCTCTTTGTGTAGTTGATAACGACATTATAGCCCTTGTCCGCGAGCGCGAGGGCGATGGCAGCCCCGGCCCCTGTGGCGGAGCCGGTGACGATGGCAACTTTATTGGATGATGGCATGATACTTCCCGTTTGTTTTTATTTATATCCCGGTCCAGAGTACCCAACATTGGCCGGGATATAAACGAGAAAATATCCGCCGCTTTTTCAGCCTGTTTTCTTGAAAGCGCCGGTGGCGAGCTTGGCGATGATGATGCCGCCGATCATGGAAAGGACGAACACGACGATTTTCATATTGCCATAGGCGAGGGAGCTGAGCGCCGGGCCCGGACATAAGCCGCCTAGGCCCCAGCCGAGGCCGAACAGGATGGCACCAACCACCAAACGTTTATCAAGGTCCTTTTTCGTCGGGAGCTTGAATTCTCCGCCAAAGAGGGGGGTGGACCGTTTCAGGATGAAACGAAAGCTGATCAAGGTGACGAGAACGCCGCCACCCATGACGAAGGCGAGGCTCGGGTCCCAGTTGCCGGTGAGGTCCAGAAATCCAATAACTTTCCCCGGGCTGACCATGCCGGACAGCGCAAGGCCGAAACCAAACAGGAGACCAGAGATAAGACTGACAAGATTAAACATCTTCAACCTCCCACCAAGGTTCGCATAATAAAGACAGTAATAACTGCAACTGCCATGAAGATCATGACCGCGGAGAAAGATCGGAGGGAAAGTCGCCCGAGGCCGCAAATACCATGCCCGCTGGTGCAGCCCGCGCCGATATAGGTGCCGCCGCCTACCAGAAGTCCGGCGACGATCAACAGCGCATAATGGGCGCTGTCCGGAAGCAGATAGGGGTTAAGGGTCACGAAGGACATGTCTCCTCCTAAAAGAGGATAGGCCGCCGCGCCGAGGATCAGTCCGGCAATGAACAGCACCCGCCACAGGGCATCGCCCGGTTGCGGTGGAATGAGGCTCGACAATATCCCGCTGATGCCCGCGATCCGGCCGGCCATCAGCAGCAGGGTTGCGGACAGCCCGAGTATGATGCCCCCGATCAGTGAGCTTATGGGCGTGAAGTTTTCCATGTCTTATGGTTCCAGGGTTATGTTGACTGACAATATAATTGATAAAGAACGGAAATGACCTGCTGTGCCTCCTCGCCGTCCAGCGAATAGAAAATCGTCTGCCCTTCGCGCCGGGTTTTGACCAGCCCGTCCTTGCGGAGCAGGGAGAGTTGCTGCGAGACGGAAGAGGGACGCATCTCTAGCGTCTCGGCCAGTTCATTGACCGAGATCTCGCCCTCATTCATCTGGCAGAGCAGGAGCAGCCGGGTTTCGCTCGACAATGCTTTCATGAGCGTGCTGGCCCGGGCGGCCGAATTTTTCATTTCTTCAATATCCATACTTGTATAACTACGTATCTATAGATATATTGTCAAGTATGATTGGAATGATAAAAGAAGAAACGGCCTGTCGCCGGGGTAGGAGTGAGACATGAAACCGGAAGTAAAAGCATTTTTTCACAAACCGACTTTCACGGTCAGCTATGTGGTTATGGATCCAAATAGCAAGAAGGCCGTCATTATCGATAGCGCGCTGGATTATGACAACGCGTCCGGCCGGACCGCAACGACGGCCGCCGACGAGATTATCGATTTCGTAAAAGAACGAGGTCTTGAGATTGAGTGGATTCTGGAAACCCATGTTCATGCGGACCACCTGACCGCCGCCCCGTATCTGCAGGAAAAGCTGGGCAGCAAGATCGGTATCGGTAAGGTTGTCAAAACGGTTCAGGAGACCTTCAAGAGAATATATAATTTCGGAGATGAAGTCTCAGCGGACGGATCGCAGTTTCAGCATCTGTTTGAAGAAGGGGAGAAGCTGGAAATCGGCGGCCTGACTTTGGAGGTGATCGCAACACCGGGACATACGCCCGCCTGTATTGCCTACCTTATCGGGGATGCGATATTTGTCGGCGATACCCTTTTCATGCCTGATTATGGAACCGCGCGCTGCGATTTCCCGGGAGGGGATGCCCGCACGCTCTACCGGTCGATCCGCAAAATCCTCTCCCATCCGCCCGAAACGCGGCTCTTCATGTGTCATGACTACGGGCCCAATGGGCGAGATTTTGCCTGGGAGACGACGGTCGCCGAACAGCGCGAGAAGAATATCCATATTCACGACGGCATCAGCGAGGAAGATTTCGTCAAGATGCGGACGGAGCGCGATGCGACGCTCTCCATGCCGGCGCTGATCATTCCGTCAATTCAGGTGAATATGCGGGCGGGGCATCTGCCGGAGGCCGAAGCGAACGGCATGTCTTACCTTAAGGTCCCGCTGAACGCGCTATAAGAAATCAGGAGGCGCTTTTCTGGGCGATATAGTTGGGCAGCCGGAGGTCCGGCGCGACGACAAAGCAGGAAAAGCGCCGTTCGGCAAGATTGCTGCAGGCCTGCCGGGCTTCCGTTTCGTCGAAGCCGAGGACCTGCGCCCGATAGAACGGCTTGCCGTCCGATATCGCTTTCTCGATATTGACCTGACGGCCGTCGAGAATACCCCGGGCCTCTGCCGTTGCCTTGTGTATCTGATCACGTGCGGTCGTCACCAGGCTATAGGCGCCGATCTGAATGGCCCACCCGGTTTTCTCAAGCCGTTCCACACTCAGAGAGGCCGGTGTGATACTTGATGTCGGCGTGGCACTCACATAGCGAATATGGGACATGTCGGCGACCGGTTCTTTTTTCACCGGAAGGGGAACAGGGGCCGTCGAGGCAACCTGAATTTCGGCCGGGGCGCTGTGCGGCGCGCCAAGGGCAATCCGCAGGGGCTTGCCGAACGGCAGCGGCACCACCGACGGATGGGATTTCTCGATCTCCGCAAAGCCCTTGTCCAGAAGCGATGCCATATGAATGTCGCGGCTGCGGGCGGTGCGTCCACCGAAAACGACGGCGACCAGACGGTTGCTGCCCCGCTTGGCGGAAGCCACAAGGTTGAATCCGGATGCGCGGATGTAGCCGGTCTTGATGCCGTCCACCCCCTTGTATTTTGTCAGCAGGTTATTGTGGTTCTTGTATGATTTACCGTGATAATCAAACTCCTCCAGCGAGAGGAACTCGTAAAATTGTGGAAAGTCATGAATGAGCGCCGCGCCGAGAATTGCCATGTCCCGCGCCGTGCTTTTCTGGCCGCGATTGGGAAGTCCGCTGGCGTTGCGAAAGCTTGTCCGCTGCATGCCGAGGCGTTTTGCCCGCTCCGTCATGTTGCGGGCAAATTCCGCTTCCGTCGGCGCCATGCTTTCGGCCAGAACCGTCGCGGCATCATTCGCGGATTTCGTGATCAGTGCGAAGACGGCGTCCTTGACCGTGATGCGGCCCCCTCTTTTCAGGCCGAGCTTGGTAGGCGCCTGTCCCGCTGCGCGCGCAGAGACCGGGAGTTTCTGGTCCATGCGCAGCTGACCGCGATTGAGCGCCTCGAACGTCATGTACAATGTCATGATCTTGGTGAGGGAGGCCGGATAAAGCCGGTTGTCGGCATTTCGGGAATAGAGAACCTCACCCGTGCGGCTGTCCATCACGATCGCGGCATAACGTGCCGCGGCCGTTGTTGGCAGCGATACCATGGTGATCGTGAACAGCAGCAGAAGCGCGCTAAGAACGCGAAACGGCGCCCGGTTGTCCTTCATGGCAAGGGGCCGGAAGGGGGATCTTCCGAAAAAGGAACGTGATACTATGTTATGTGAATCCTGTGCCAAAGGTCGCCCTGCTTCACTGAAAATACGGATACAATTACGCGCGGGTTCCCCCACTCTTGAAAGAGTGTAAAAAAAATGGCGAATCATGTCTATAAAAATCCGGACAAAATTTTTATCCCTGGATATCAACAACGCAGTTTATCCCCTTGAAGTTCGTATATAATCACATAATGTTGATTTCCCTATTGATCTTACAGGCCGATGGTTAATATCTGGTAAGCATCCGAAATTTCTTTTTTAGCGCGCGAGGACCTCATGTTCTGCATCCACCGAATTCTTCAAGTCACCTGCCTTGCGGCTGTTCTGGCGGCCTGCACGGCGGACGGCGGGACGAGCAATCAGATTTTCAGGCCGTTCCAGTGGTTTTCCTATGCCAATGGCGACGATATCCGCGAAAATTGCGCGCCCGGCCGGAATGCCCGTTACCGGATGATATACAACGCCATCTATGACAAGCAGGTGCGAACTTACGATATTCTCCAGATCAACACCTCCAAGTCGGCGACGCAGACCACGCGCGTTTTTCGAGGCGGCGTCAGTGTCGAGTGGCTTCTCGGCTCGCTGGGATCGGGGCCGACGGGGACCCATGAGAGCAAGGTCGTCATCAGCCTTGATGATCTGATCGCGATTGAGAAGGCGCTGGTCGCCTCCGGATTTGAGAAGCCGGCCATCGACGGACAGATCCTGCATTCCGACAGCTTTTACTGGATTGCCATGGTCTGCCGGGACGGCAATTTCAAATATTATGCCTGGAATGACGAGAATGCCGATATCGCCAAGCTGCCGTTCCGCGAAGTTCTCTCCAAAGGGGATGAGACCGGTGTGCCGTTTCAGGAGCCCTTTGTGCCTGTCACCTTCAGCCGCAACTCGCGTTATTATAATGGCGGTGCGGGCAGCACCTATTTCACCATGCAGGTTCGCGACAATGGCCTGGACCTGTAAAACCGCTAAACGGGTATGGATTTGATGTGAAATTTTTGTTGCGAGAGCGGAGCTTTTTCTCTAATTAGCAGTTTTTAATATATAAATATCAGTAAAATCAATAACTTATGGTATTATAAGTACTTTGTTGCAGTGCACAAAAAAGTTATTGACATTTATCAGTGCATCATTATATACAAGATCATTGTTGCAGTGCAGCAAAGATATTTAAAGACGCTAATCAGAAAGGTTAAGTCAATGACTACGAAGAAAGCAACGACAAACGCAACCGTTGACCCGGCTGTCGTTACGAAGGAATTTGAAGACATGGTCGCAACCGGCCGCAAGTCGCTTCAGGACGCTTTCATCAGCGGAACCGAAGCCGCCGAAAAAGCGTTCAAGTCCAACACGGAATCTTTCAAGACCAACTACGAAAAGGCAGTTGCCGACGGTAAGACCGGTTTTGAAAAAGCCATGAAGACTTTCGAAGGCTCTCAGTTCTATGACAAGAAGAGCGCGGAAGCCTACATCAAGGCAAGCAACGCTGCTGTTGAAAAGAGCGAGAAAATCAGTGCTGCTCTTATCGACTTCGGAACCGAGCGTCTGCAGGAAGCTTTCAATGTAACGAAAACTCTTGCTGAAACAGACGACGTGACCAAGGCTGTCGAGATTCAGACAGAATATGCAAAGACTTCCATGCAGAGCTATGTCTCTGAAATGGGCAAGTTCAATGCTCTGTTCACCGACGCCGCGAAGTCTGTTGTTGAGCCCTTTGGCGCGCAATACGCTGCCAACCTCGACATGTTTGCCAAACAGGCTTAACGCAAGTTCAGTTTAAAAGCGTCTTGAAAAGGCCCGGATTTTCCGGGCCTTTTTTCATGCCCGGTTGCCTGCCGAACACTTTTTGAAGATTTTTTATCTAAGGTAATAATATTTTTTGAATTTCCTGATAAGATATATACTTAAATAACAGGACCATGCGGTGCACAAGAAGTGATGTTGCAAAGCGAAATGGAGAGAAAGACATTCTAATATCTGGTCGGACAGTAATGACGATGAGCAGTAACGACAAAAAGGACAAGGATGACCAGGGAACGGGGACCGGTCTGGTCACTAAGGCCAAGCCGAAAACCAAAAAGCCGTCCCTGTGGCGCGTATTGTTGTTGAATGATGACTATACGCCGATGGAGTTTGTCGTTTACGTTCTGCAGAAATTCTTCAATATGGATGAACAGACGGCGGTGCAGGTCATGTTGCATGTTCATCAGAAAGGCGTCGGCAATTGCGGTGTCTTTCCTTACGAGATCGCCGAAACCAAGGTCGCGCAGGTTATTGATCATGCGCGTGAGAACCAACACCCCCTACAATGTACGATGGAGAAAGAATAGTGCCGGGATTTTCCAACTCACTTGAAGAAACTCTACATCGTGCAATGGCGCTGGCGACGTCGCGGCGGCATGAATTTGCGATGCTGGAGCATTTGCTGTTTTCCCTGACGGAGGATCAGGACGCTGCCGCCGTCATGCGCGCCTGTAACGTGGATGTCGAGCTGCTGCGGCGGGACCTTGAAACCTTTATCACGGACGAGCTTGATGACTTGGTCATGGACGGCTTCGTCGAGGCGCGCCCGACGTTGAGTTTCCAGCGGGTCGTGCAGCGCGCCCTGATCAATGTCGAAAGCTCCGGCCGGGAGGAAGTGACGGGCGCCAATGTGCTCGTCGCCATCTTCTCGGAGCGTGAAAGCCATGCGGCCTATTTCCTCCAGAAGCAGGAAATGACCCGGCTTGATGCGATCAGCTATATCAGCCATGGCGTCGCGAAAGCGCCTGGCAAGGAAGCAGCGCGTCCCATTCGCGGCGTCGACGGGGAATACAAGCCCGAGAAAGAGGCGACGCCGCCACCCGAAGACAAGGCGGAAGCGCTTGAAGCGCTGGATGCCTACTGCATCAACCTGAATGAACGCGCCGCCGCGGGCAAGATCGACCCGCTGATCGGCCGTACGGATGAGGTGGAGCGGACGATCCAGATTCTCTGCCGCCGCTCGAAGAACAATCCGCTCTATGTCGGTGATCCGGGGGTTGGCAAGACGGCTATTGCCGAAGGGCTGGCCCGGCGGATTGTCCATGGCGACGTGCCGAGCGTGCTGCTGCCTGCGGTTATCTACTCGCTGGACATGGGCTCGCTGCTTGCGGGCACCCGGTATCGCGGTGATTTTGAGGAACGGCTGAAAGCGGTGATCTCGGAGTTGCAGGGTCTCGACAATGCGATCCTGTTTATCGATGAAATCCACACGATCGTCGGGGCAGGGGCCACAAGCGGCGGGGCAATGGATGCTTCCAACCTCCTCAAGCCTGCACTGGCGAGCGGCGATATCCGCTGTATCGGCTCGACCACCTACAAGGAATTCCGCAGTCATTTCGAGAAGGACCGCGCCCTCCTGCGCCGGTTCCAGAAGATTGACGTGCGCGAACCCACGGTCGAGGACAGCATCAAGATACTGAAGGGGCTGAAACCCTATTTCGAGGAATATCACAAGATCCGCTACACGGCGGAGGCGATCCGTTCGGCGGTGGAGCTATCCGCCCGTTACATCAACGACCGCAAGCTGCCGGACAAGGCGATCGATGTGATCGATGAAGTTGGCGCGGCGCAGATGCTGAAAGCGGAAAGCAAGCGCAAGAAGACCATTGGCGTCAAGGATGTCGAGGCCGTAGTCGCCAAGATCGCCCGCATTCCCCCGAAATCCGTCTCGAAAGAGGATACGGTCAACCTGCGCAAGCTCGATGTGGACTTACGCCGCGTCGTCTTCGGTCAGGATGTCGCCATCGACGCGCTGGCAAGCTCCATCAAGCTCGCCCGTGCGGGTCTGCGCGAACCGGAAAAACCCATCGGCTCCTATCTTTTCTCCGGACCGACCGGCGTCGGCAAGACCGAAGTCGCGCGTCAGCTCGCCTCCATCATGGGACTTAATCTGGTGCGTTTCGATATGTCGGAATATATGGAGCGGCATACGGTCAGCCGCCTGATCGGCGCCCCTCCGGGCTATGTCGGGTTCGATCAGGGGGGTCTCTTGACTGATGCAATCGATCAGCAGCCGCATTCGGTGCTTTTGCTCGACGAGATCGAGAAGGCGCATCCGGACTTGTTTAATATTCTTCTTCAGGTCATGGATCATGGTAAGCTTACCGACAATAACGGCAAGCAGGTGGATTTCCGCAATGTAGTCCTGATCATGACGACCAACGCGGGCGCCCATGAGATGACCAAGCAGGCCATCGGCTTTGGCAATGACGTACGCGAAGGTGAGGATGAGGAGGCGATCAAGCGGCTCTTCACCCCGGAATTCCGCAACCGTCTGGATGCGGTCATTCCCTTCGCGCCGCTGCCGCCGGAAGTCGTCTCGCGCGTTGTCGAGAAATTCGTCCTGCAGCTGGAAACACAACTTGAGGACCGCAACGTGACGATCTCGCTTTCCGACACGGCGGCGACCTGGCTGGCCAAGAAGGGCTATGACGCCAACTATGGTGCCCGGCCGCTCGCGCGGGTTATTCAGGACAGCATCAAGAAACCGCTGTCCGAGGAACTGTTGTTTGGCAAGCTTGCCAAGGGCGGCCATGTCTCTGTCGGCGTGAAGGCCGGGGAGCTTACCTTTAAGATCGAAAGCGCGACAGATGTCTCTCGCAAGAACGACGCTGACAAGAAGACGAAAAAGAAGGGCCCGAAGAAAAACACGGAAATGGTCGAAAAATAGGTATTCCGGAATGTAAAAAAGGCGGGAGCATTTCCCGCCTTTTTTAATGGCTTAATATAGAGGGCCGCGCGTTATTTTTGGCCAATTACGCGCCGTCCTTCGTTCAGGGTTTTGAGATAGGCAATCCCCTCATCGGCAATGGCGTAACCGACCATGTCCTCATTCTCGCCAGCCATCTGGTCCATATCCACCCAGTGCGAATAGATTGGCCGTGTGCGGTCCGTGATAATCCCGGATTTGAGCAGCGTCTTGACCAGAACCCGGAAGATATTAGTGGATTCCTTCAGCGTATCGCGCCGGTCTTCATCAGTGAACACTTCCCGGCAGGCATCGCGCACCCACTGCCAGTCGAGGCCGAACTGCTCATAGATCACCTGCTTCTGGCGGATATTGATGAGATTGAAGAGAACGGTTTCAAAGCATTGTGCTGCCCAGTCCTCGACCCGGTTATGTTCCTCCGTTCCAAGCTTCGGAATGGTCTTGTCCGCCCATATCTTGCCGAACTTGTGGTGGAAGGCCTCGTCAGTCATGACAAGCTGTGTCAGCCGCTTGAGAAGCGGGTCGTTGGTTTTGGCATGGAGATTGGCAAAGGCGCCCATCGCCAGCCCTTCAACCAGCATCTGCATCCCGACCAGCTTCTTGTAGACTTCCTCGGCGCTGACCAGTTCTTCAAGCAGGCCGCCGAGCGCTTCGCCGACCGGGTAGGGGCGGCCCCAGCGGGTGCTGATATAACGGCTGAAGGCGGTGACATGGCGGGCCTCTTCACGGGTCTGGTTAGACGCATACTCCTGCGCTCCCGGGTCGACGAGGATGTGGCAAAGTCCGGCGCTTAAGGAAAGCGCGCCTTGCTCTCCGTGCAGGATGCTGGAAAGGCTCCATCTGGTGCTTTCATTGGCGAGACGGATTTTCTGACCTTCATCGAGCTTGTCAGCTACCGCGCTTTGCAGCTCCGGAATGGTTTCCGGGGGCATGATATATTCGGAATTGATATCGAACGGGCTATCGAAATCGAGATAGGTCGGGTCCATCGGGTCCCAGAAATGGTCATGTGTTGCCGAGATAATGCCATCGAAGGCATCCGTCCGCGTCCCATAGCGGTCAACCTCCAGCATTGTCGGAAAATCGTCCCTGCTTACCGTGTTATAAATGGGATCCTGCGTAATATGGTCAGTCATTGTTATCCCTTTAGCCGTTATATAGGGCGGCATCTTGCGGCCTGCCTTTACGTTTACGTAAACGTCAATATTAAAATACACTAAAACAGCGGGAAATTCAACAACCGATTTTAACCATGCGGGCGTGAAGTGACGTTAACTCCGGCCATCGTTCCGAAATGGCGAATGACCGGCGAGATATTCGATTTCGGCAGAGACCTGGCGGGTTTCGGCTTCAAGATATTCCGCCACCGCATCATGAAAGCCGGGATCGCGCAGCCAGTGGGCGGAGTAGGTCTCCGTCGGAAGATAGCCGCGGGCAAGCTTGTGCGGCCCTTGCGCGCCGGCCTCGACCCGCCGGATACCGTGCCGGATCGCATAATCGATGGCGCGGTAGTAGCAGGTTTCGAAATGCAAAAACCGGTGATCCTCAATACAGCCCCAGTAGCGTCCGTAAAGGCAATCACTGCTTTTCAGGTTCAGCGCCCCGGCGATATAACGCCCCTCCCGCTTCACCATAAACAGCACGACCGCCTCCGGCATCGCCGCCCCGAGAAGGCTGAAGAATTCGCGGTTGAGATAGGGTGTCCCCCATTTGCGGCTGCCGGTGTCGATATAGAAACGGAAGAAGGCATCCCAATGTTCTTCCGTGATGGCGTCGCCCGTCACTTCCTCGAAAGTGAGGCCGTTTTCCGTCGCGCCCTTGCGTTCCTTGCGGATTGCCTTGCGTTTGCGGGAGGAGAGTTGGGCCAGGAAATCGTCGAAGTCTCCGTAATTTTCATTCACCCAGTGGAACTGCTCCCCGGTGCGGATCAGCAGGCCGTCCGCCTCCATCAACGCCCGCTCCGCCGGTTCGAGAAAGGTCGCATGAACGGAGGAGAGGTTCAGTTCGGTAGCGACCTGCTTCGCGCCCTGCAGCAGCATCCGCTGATATGCTTCGCGCTCCGGTCCTTCCACGACCAGCAGGCGCGGCCCGGTCACCGGGGAGAAAGGGACGGAGAGCTGCAGCTTCGGATAATATTTCCCGCCGGCGCGTTCATAGGCATGGGCCCAGCTGTGATCGAAGACATATTCACCCTGGCTGTGCCCTTTCACATACATGGGGGCGACGCCCTTGATCTCGCCGCCCAGCTCCAGGGCGAGGTGATAGGGCATCCAGCCGCTGTTGGCGCTGACGGAGCCGCTGTCCTCCAGCGCTTTCAGGAACTGATAGGTGACGAAGGGATGATCGCTCACAAGGCAGGCGTTCCAGTCGGCCTCGCTCACGTCGGAAATGGACTGAAGGGTTCTAATCAAGGGTGCGTCAGACATCCGTTCCGGAAAACTCTGAAAAATTCGTGGAAACCATAGTCTAGCAGATATTCTTTTGCCGCGCGGGGTCAATTCAAAAAAATCCGGATAATATTAAAAAGAAAATAACTTGAAAATAATACAACTTATATATGTATATAAAGACTATGTTTTATTTATTTGATGCTGCTGCGGCAGATTATTACGGAGACACATCATGGATTGGATTAAAATCGGGGCTGGCGCCCTCATCGGCGGCGCCGTTGCCGCCGTGATTACGGTATTGCTCGTTATATATTTCGATAAACCGGCGGCCAGTTCCGGCGGCGATGGCACCGGCATTGAAAGCGGCGCTATTGTTGCGTTTGACGGCACCTCCAAATGCCCGTCGGGCTGGAGCGTTTACACCAAGGCGGAAAGCCGGGTGATTATCGGGGCTGCGGACAGCTCGCCGGGCAAGGGGGCCGACGGCAAGGCCCTGAGCGCGCATAAGGCCGAAACGACCGGGGGGCAGGAAACGGTGATGCTTGCCGCGTCCAACCTGCCGCCGCATACCCATAAGTACGATGATATCTATTATTCCGAAAACGGCGGAACGGTGACCGTGCCGAATAATTTCGGCAGCAAGGGGTCGGATAACGACAACAAGGGCTACCAGATCACCCGAACGACGATTGCCGACAACAATACACCGACGGCAATCAGAAATTTACCGCCTTTCATTGCGCTCACCTATTGCGTGAAAGGCTGATGAAAAGGGGAGCGTTTGCCGCGCTCCCCATTCCGCTCAGCTGATCTCGAACACCGCGTCGATCTCGACGGCCACATTCATCGGCAGGGCATTGGTGCCGACCGCAAAGCGGGCATGGCGGCCCTTGTCGCCGAATACTTCCACCATCAGGTCGGATGCGCCGTTGACGACTTTCGGCTGCTCGCCGAAGCCATCGGTGCAGTTGACGAAGCCGCTCAGCTTGACGCAGCGCACGACCCTGTCGAGATCGCCGCCGCAGGCATCCTTCACCTGCGAGAGGATATTCAAGCCGCAGACACGGGCACAGGCGACACCGTCTTCGGTCTTGAAATCCGCCCCGACCTTGCCCTGATAGGCCAGCTTGCCATCAACAAAGGGCACCTGCCCCGAGATGAAGACGAGATTACCGGTTTTGACATAGGGGACATAGTTTGCCGCGGGCGCGGTCGCCGCCGGAATTTCAATGCCGAGTTCCGCCAGATGGGCGTCAATTTTACCTGCCATGTTTCACCTCTTGTTTAGATTCTGCAGTAAGTTATCCGCCGGGACGGCCACCGCCGCCACCGGTAATGCGAATGCCGACATTCTTTGTCTGCACATAGTTCAAAAGCGCTTCCTGGCCCTTCTCCCGGCCATAACCGGACCGCTTCATGCCGCCGAAGGGGGTTTCGATGCCGCCAGCGAACCATTCATTAACGAAGACCTGTCCCGCGATCAACCTGTCCGCCGCCCAGTGGGCTGTTGCCAGGTCCTTCGTATAGATCCCCGCGCAGAGGCCATAGTCCGTGCCGTTGGCGAGCGCAATGGCCTCTTCCGGCTCGTCATAGGTAAGGACGGAGAGGACCGGTCCGAAGACTTCCTCGCGGGCAATTGTCATATCCGCGGTGACGTTGCTGAAGACCGTCGGTTCGATAAAATGCCCGGGCAGGCCGTCATGCTTGCGGCCGCCGGTTACGGCTTCCGCCCCGGCCTGCGAAGCCGCGAGGCACATTCCCTCGATCTTGTCGGCCTGCGCTGCTGAGATCACCGGTGTCAGGTCATGGCCGTCGATCCCGGGGCCGATGGAGAGGGACTTGGCCTTGGCCGCCAGCTTGTCGATAACCTCATTATGCAAGGCCTTCGGGACGATCAGGCGCGACTGGGCGGAGCAGACCTGCCCGGCATGGCTGAAAATCCCGCTTGCCGTTGAATTGACGGCCTGATCGATATCCGCATCCTTGAAAAGGACCCCGGCGGACTTCCCGCCGAGTTCCATGACGCAGGGAATGACCCGTTCCGCCGCCGCATGCAGGATCGACTGGCCTGTCGCAACCGAGCCGGTGAAGACGATATGGTCGATATCCGGATGGGAGACGAGCGCGGCACCGCAGTCATGACCATAGCCGCAGAGGATATTCACGGCCCCTTTCGGGACGCCCGCCCGGTGGCAGGCCTCGGCGATAAAATAGGTGGAAAGCGGGGAGAGTTCCGGCGATTTCAGGACAACCGTATTGGCGGTCGCAAGGGCGCAGGCAACCGAGCGCGCCGCGATCTGCAACGGAAAGTTCCAGGGCACGATCTGCGCCGACACGCCGAAGGGAGAGGGGATTGTATAGTCCACATAATCCGCGCCGAGCGGGATCATCCGGCCTTCCAGCTTGTCGGCGAGCCCGCCGTAATAGGTGAAATAGCGCGCCGCCGCCATGGCCTCGTTCTTGCCACCGGCCAGCGTCTTGCCGTTATCAAGGCACTCGGCGAGGGCGATCTCGTCGGCCATTTCCGTCAGATGACGGGCAATCTCGAACATCAAGGCACCGCGGTTGGTCGGGCGCATATTATAGAGCTCCCGGCTCTCGAAGCAGGCGCGCGCAGCGGCCACGGCCCGGTCGATATCTGCTTTTCCGGCGCGGGCGACCTCGGCGAGCTGTTGTCCCGTCGCCGGGTTCTCGATTTCGATGCGGTCGCCACCCTCCGCATCGGCCCATTGGCCATCGATATAGTTCTGCCAGTATTTTTTTATCTCGCTCATGCCCTGCCTTCTTTTCTGACCCAGCCAGCGTTGTCTATCACGAGCCACGGGGAAGGGCCAGCCCGTGTGTTCATGAGGTGCATTTTTTTCCCTTTTGCCTTATAAGGGAGTAGAATAATCCTATATGAACGAAACGGGAAAATCAGCGGGTAGTCCGATGGGTCTGGATAGCGTTAATTTCGATAATCGTTGCGGTCATTTTCCGGCAACGAATGAGCAGGAAGAGTTGTTCGCCTGGCTGATTGACGCCGGGCTGAAGGGTGGCACGGTTCGGGAATTGTTCACCGAGTTCTGCGAACGGCTAATCAGCCAGGGCGTCAAGCTCAAGCGGGGTAATATCGCCTTGAGTGCGATCCATCCGCAGGTGAGCGCCTTCATGTACACCTGGCGGCGCGGGGAAGGTCTGGTGACCAATACAAATTTCCTGCATTCCGAAGAGCCGGGCGAAGGCTGGTTCGCGAGCCCGTTCTTTTTCATGCTGACAAACAAGCTGACCTTTCTGCATCGCCGGCTCGATGACGAGACGGAGCTCGATTTTCCGGTCCTTGTGGAATTCAAAAACGAAGGGCTAACGGACTGGTTTTGCCAGATTTTCGATTTCGGCTGGGGCTTTGAAGACCAGACAACGGAGCGGAACGCCGGGTTGATTACAAGCTGGGCGTCTGACCGGCCGGGCGGGTTCACGGATGAGGAATTCCGGATTCTCAGCCGGACAATTCCGGTGTTCGGGCTGGCGGCGAAGGGGATTGCCTCCTTCCGGACGGCGCGGTCGGTGCTGGAAACCTATATCGGGCGGGAGACGGCGCAGAAGGTTCTCTCCGGACAGATCCGCCGCGGCTCGGTCGACAGCATCAACGCCGTCCTTGTCTATGCTGATTTGAAAGGCTTTACCAGCCTGACGGATGTGACCGGGCAGGGCGATCTGGTGGAAATGCTGGATCAGTATCTCGACTGCATGGCCTGCCCGATCGAGGACGCGGGTGGCGAGATTCTGAAATTCATGGGTGATGGCCTGCTGGCAACCTTCGAGTTGTCATCGACGGAGCCCGATGAAATGCAGAAGATATGCGAAACTGCCTTGCATGCGGCGGAGACGATGATGTCGGGAATTGCGACGCTTAACGAGAAACGGCAGCAGTCCAAGCAGCCGACGATGGGTCTCGACATTGCGCTGCATGTGGGTGAGGTGATGTACGGGAATGTCGGGTCGGAAACGCGGCTGGATTTTACCGTCATCGGACCGGCGGTGAATGAGGTCAGCCGGATCGAAGCGCTGTGCGATATTCTGGACACCCGGCTTATCGCCTCGGGTGATTTTGTCCGCGCTGCGCGGGAGGCGGGAGCTGCCTTGACGTCCTGCGGCTTTCATGAGCTGCGCGGCGTGCGCGCGCCGATCGAACTGTTCTGCCACGGCTAGGGCGGGCGTCAGGATTATTTCCGGGTCGCCCGCTTGTTCGTCTTCTTGTTTTCATACATGGCCTTGTCAGCGGTCGCCATCAGGTCATTGAACGAACTGTTATCGCCATAGAAAGCCAGCCCCATGCTTGCCTTCAGGAAGATTTTCCGGCCACGTGCGGAGATCGAGGTTGCGCTTACCTCACGCTGGATGGTGAGGGCGCGATTGCGGCCGTTCTCTTCATTCGTCCGTGTGAGAACGAAAACAAATTCGTCGCCGCCGATACGGGCAATGAAATCGGACCCGCGAAGGTTGTTGCGGATCGTATCGGCAAGCGCACAGAGCGCGTTGTCGCCGATATCATGACCATAGTGGTCGTTGATTTCCTTGAAGTCATTGAGGTCCATGAAGGCAAGGGCGCCGGTCTCCCCATGGCGGCGTGAGGTAATCAGCGTCCGGGTCATGAAGTCCTGAAGTCCGCGGCGGTTATGCAAACCGGTCAGTTCGTCGGTGGAGGAGAGCGCTTCAAGCTCGCGGATGCGTTCCTGCTGTTCGCTGATATGCTGCTCCGCGCTCGCCGCATAGGCGATCACGCGATTGATCAGCTGCCAATGCTTTGCCGGAGCCTGACGCCTGACGCTTGTTTTCAGCGCCATCGCCAGATCTTCGAGCTGCGACCCGATCTCCGTGTCAATTCCCATCGGGAAAGCGGCTTGCGGGGACGGTATGGTTGTCATGGGTGATGACATTTTCTTACTCCAAAGCTGGGCCGCCCCGGTCACTTTGACCAAAAACACGCATTGGCGCCGGAGCGGCAAATTTAACTACCCTTCAATATGCAGCAACCATGCCAATATCTCCTTTCGAGAAAACGTATTGATAACAAAGGGTTAGATTTCAATTTAAAGGATTTGTTCATTTTTACGTTAATTTGCGTGGAATTTTATGCCTTTTCGCGCGGAATAAATGACCGGGAATATCGGCCCGGAGAGCTTTTTGTGATATGTCTTCACAGCGCGGCGATTGGGGTATATTACTGACCCGTGAAATTATGCGGAATTTTTTTTGATTAAACTGGGTTATTTATTTTAATGAAATGGAAAAATTTTATTCGGGCTGTTATCGGCACTGTTGTGCTGGGTCTCGCTGCTCCTGCCTTGGCTGCGCCTTTGCAACTTGCCTCCCATCAGGCCGTTTATGACCTGAAGCTCGACAGGTTGAAGGACAACAGCGGCATTGAGGCCGTGCGCGGACGCATTGTCATGAAAGTGGAGCAGCAATGTGACGGACTGATTGTCAATCAACGCATGGTTCTGGAAATGGTCAATTTCGAGGGGAGCGTGATTGTCTCCGATTATAACCAGTCGACATGGGAAGATGAGGCGGGCCGAATGATGCGGTTTGACATGTCCAACATGCTGAACGGGCAGTTGATCGAGAAATACAGCGGTGTTGCCGAGCATCGGGAGGAAGGCGCCATTGTCGAGTTCAGCGAACCTAAGTCCGAGGAGATGGAGCTTCCCGACGGGGTTATTTTCCCCGGCGAGCATACCCGTCAGGTCATGAAGGCAGCGGCGGCCGGACGCAGCCTGCTGTCAGCGAAAGTCTATGATGGCAACGGGGAAGACGGGCTGTCCGATACGCTGGCGGTGATCGGCAAGGCGCAGACGCTTCTCTCGCCCGCGGCGGAGATCGAGGCGCTGGCCGGGCGTACCTTCTGGCCGTTGCAGATTTCCTTTTTCGATCTTTCGCAGCAGCAGACTGAGCCGGACTACAAAATCAGCATGAAGATTTTCGATAACGGCATCGCGACCGATCTCCATCTCGAATATAGCGATTTCTCCCTGTATGGCAAGGTGTCGAACCTGACCATCTTTGAGAAGGATAAATGCTCTTAAATCTCGTAGGGGTTGCTTTCTCCGGGCATTGGCAGGTACGATATCGCGGAGAATGAACGGAGGTTGCGTATGTCGTCTGAAAGTGATTCTGTTCCCGCCGCAGACGGCCGTCCAGGTATGGCCATTGCGATGGAGACTGAGCGAGAAGGGCGTACGCTCACCTATGATATTTCCCGCGGGCAGGTGTTGGTCCGGCTGCTCAAGAACAAGATTTTCGGCCTGCTGACGCTTGGTATCTACCGTTTCTGGGGGAAAACCTATCTGCGCCAGCTTCTCTGGCAGGGGCTGAAGATCGGCACGGACCGGCTTGAATACAGGGGCACGGCGAAGGAGCTGTTCATTGGTTTCCTGATTGCCCTGATCATCCTGCTGCCGCTGTTCCTGCTGACCAGCTTCGCAATCGAACTGCTTGCCCTGTTGAACGAGACGGTCGCGATTTTCAGCCAGCTTCTCAACTTCCTGATTCTTTATACCCTCTGGCAGTTTGCCCGCTATCGCCTCTGGCGGTATCGGCTTTCACGGACAGCCTGGCGGGGCATCCGCTTTTATCTGTCCGGCCGTGCGACGCTCTATGCCTGGAACGTCCTGATCCGGACGGTTGCGTCCCTTGTCACCCTCGGCTGGGCCTATCCCTGGCTCCGGTCCTACCGGTTGCAGTATCAGCTCAACAATACCCATTTCGGCGATGGCCGCTTCACCTATGCCGGGCGGACGGCGGGGTTGTACAAGCTTTACTGGCCCGCCATTCTGATAACCCAGCTGGTGATTGCCGGTGGTCTCGGATACCTGGCGACGTCGGATGTGATGACGCTCTCCATGGAGGCGATCACGGCGATTGGCGACGGCAAGGCTGCGATGGCGGCTGAGGATCTCGGCCCGGTCTATGTCGGCGGCTTTATTATCGTGTGCGCGCTAATGGTCTTCACGTTTGTGACCCGCGTCTGGGAATTCCGTTATATGGCGGCGAACACCTCTTTCATGGGCGCCCGGTTTTCCTCCAGCCTGCGGCTGCGCTCGGTTTTTATCATCTTTCTATTTCTTTTTCTGCTGTCCCTTGTCAGCATGATTGCTTTCGGGGTGGTGATCGCCCTTGTGATTATGTGGCAGAGCGCCCTCGCGGCCATCCTGCCCTTCATTTTTCTGCTGATTGCCTGGATCGGAATAGATATCCTGAAAACCCTGTTTTTCCTGGTGCCGCTGGTCAAGGCGATCTGCAAATCAACGGAGATAGACACGCTCGCCCCGTTCGAGGAGGCCGCCGCGAATGCCGAGAAATCACCGAGCTACGGTGAAGGTTTTGCCGATGCCATGGATGTGGGAGCCTTTTAAACGATGTCTGTTGCCGCTCGATTGTTCGATGGAAAAACCGCGAAAGCGCAGCCTGTCCTGCTGACCCTGGCCGAAGATCGGCTCTATGTCACGGCGGAAGACGGCGCGCCGGTCGGAGACTGGGCGCTGGCGGAGCTCCGGGATGAAAACCGTCCGCTGCGAGAGGATGAGCTCCGGCTCTCCCTCGATCATGAGGAAGGCCGGATTGTCGTCACCGATATCGCCTTTGTCGAGCAGTTGCGACATCTCTGCCCAACCCTGCAAAAGCGCCGGTCTGCGCCCAAAGGATGGTGGCGGCCCTATGCGTTCTGGGGCGGCGGCGCGGTACTGTCGGTGGTGCTTATCTTCACCGTTATCCTGCCGCTTCTGGCCGGGCAGGTCGCGCGTCTCCTGCCAATGGAAACCCGCGAGCAGATTGGCAGTCAGGCAACGGATTTCATTGTTCAGTCGATTGCGCGGCGAAACGGGACAACACCGGAAGCCGTCACCTGCTCCAATCCGGAGGCGGAGGCGGTTTTGCAGAAGCTGGTCAGCTTGCTGCAGAACGAGGCCGACGCGGATGAAACTGTCCGCAATATTACGGTGGTAAAGACGAAGCAGGCGAACGCCTTTGCCCTTCCGGGCGGACAATTGATCATTTTCTCAGGCCTGCTTGATCTCGCGGATCATCCGAACGGTTTTACCGGCGTTCTCGCCCATGAAATGGCCCATGTGGCGCATAATCATCCAACGCGCCTTTTTGTCACCAATGCCGGGGTGGCGACCGTTTTAAGCATCCTGCTGGGTGATGTGACAGGGGGAACCTTCCTCGCGGCGTTGGGTCAGATGACCCTCGGCTCCGGCTACAGCCGCGATTTCGAGCGCGAGGCGGACCAGTCCGCAATTGAACGGATGCAGGCGGCGGGGCTTGACGTGTCCCCGATGGCGAATCTCATGCAGAAGCTCGGGGAGCAGCCGGGCTCGGAGAGCTTCCTCTCCTTCCTCGATAGCCATCCGGGGTTCGAGGAACGCGTCGCGACGCTGACGGCGGCTGGAGATAACGGCAGCAACGCCCTGAGTGAGACGGAATGGGCCGTGCTTCAGGGGTTCTGCAAATAAGTCAGCGTTTGGCCGTCAGGCCGCGGCCCTTGGAAATCACAGCATCACCGAACTTCTGCCGGAGCTTGTCCATGGCCGTCTCGACGTCCTTGTCATGGCCGCTTTTCGCGCTGAGCAGGTCCGGCCGGTCGGCATCTTCCAGTTCGCCGAAACTGCTGATCCCGACGCCGATCAGGCGGAAGTTGCGTGTCGGCACGACCTTTTCCAGATGCGGCTTGACCTCGCGATACAGGGTTTCCGCAAGCTGGGTCGGCTGGGACAGGGTATGGCTGCGGGTGATGGTTTTGAAATCTCCCGTTTTGAGCTTGAGCGTGATAGTCTTTCCGGCCTTGTTCGCCGCTTTCAGCCGTTTCGAGACTTTCTCGCAGAGCGGCCAGAGGCGGGCGAGGAGAATGTCGATGTCATCAATGTCGGTGCTGAAGGTCGTCTCCGCCGAGATGCTCTTGGCCTTGAGGTCGGCTTTTACCCGCCGGGTGTCCTCCCCGCGGGAGAGATGGTAGAGCCGTTCCCCCATCACGCCGTAGCGTGCCACCAGTTCAGCCTTCTCCCGGTGCTGAAGCTGTCCGATGGTGGTGATCCCCTCGCTCGCCAGCTTGCGGTTGAGGGCCTTGCCGACGCCCCAGATCTGGCTGACCGGGCGGGGAGCAAGGAAATTGAGGGCTTCCGCTTGGCCGATCACCGCGAAGCCGTTCGGCTTGTCGAGGTCGGAGGCGAGCTTGGCCAGATACTTATTGTAGCTGAGCCCGACGGAGACGGTAATGCCGATTTCCCGCTCAATCTCGCGGGCCAGCCAGGCCATGGATTGCGCGGCATTCCGGTGATGCAGCATCTCCGTGCCCGCGAGATCGAGGAACGCTTCATCTAGCGATAGCGGCTCTACATCCGGTGTCAACCGGTCATAAAGGGCGCGGATTTCCCGGCTGACCGCGGCATACTTCGAAATATCCGGTGGGATGATCGTGGCATCGGGACAGAGCCGTTTCGCCTTGAACAGCGGCATGGCTGATCGCACGCCTGACATGCGGGCGATATAGCAGCAGGTGGAAACAACGCTGCGCGGGCTGTCATGGGCAATGATCAGTGCTTTCGAATTCAGCGCCGGATTGTCCCGCTTCTCCACCGCGGCATAGAAGGCGTCGCAATCGACATGCGCCAGGGTGAGGGAGAACAGCTCCGGATGGGTCAGGGTTCTCGGCGAACGGCAGCTCGTACAACGTCTGTCATGGCGCAGCTTTTCATCGTCAAGGATCGTGAGGCAGTTGCGGCAGAGACTGGCGATGTTCCCCTCCCGTCAATACTCGCCCGTCTCGATATGACGGATGATATGAGCGCATATGTCCGGCCAGCCGTAGAGCCGCGTGTGGCAATGTTCCGCCGGGCCCAGCAGTTTAGACAGTCGGTCATCGGCGATATAGTGCAGCCGGTGGACATGCGCCGCATGGCGGTTGACCGAGCTGTGGTTATGCGGGATATCGTCGATGAAATAGGCGGGCGCGTTCAGGTCGTGGGTGAGATAGCGGACGACTTCCCCCTTGCTGCCGACATTGGCGATCAGCGGGAAATCCATGCCGTTGCCTTTCAGGCCCTCCAGGCGTTTGGCCGCATATTTCGGCGGCACATTGCTGAGCACGACCACTTGTGCATGTTCGCTGAGAGTGGCCAGTCCCTCGGCGGCACCGTCAACGGCCGCAAGATGCGCGCAGCGCTGATCGAAAAAGTCGGTGAGCAACGCGCCGACTTCCTGTTGCTCAATCGGCTGTTTGTTGCTGATCCGGCGGATATTCCCCGTGAGCGCAAAGGAACTCCAGTCGAAAAACAGCTCTCTAGTTCCCAGGAATTCCTCTAGGCCAGCCATGAAATTGAACAGTACTTCGTCCGCGTCCGTGATGACCAGAGGCCGTTCCCGGTCGAGGGACAGGGTCTCTAGCTGCGGGCGAACGTCGTCGTGGATGCCGGTAAACATGATCAGTAATCCTCCACCGGGGCGCCGGGCAGGAACTGCCGCGCGCGCGCTGGGCTGGTTGCCTCCAGATTCGCCTCCGTACAGAAATCGATCAGAATATCTTCATGGGCCAGCAGGAAATCAAGAACACCCGCCAGAATTTCCGCATTGTCCGCGGAATGGGAGAGATTCCGGGGATCCACACCGGTTTCCGCCAGCATCCAGCTCATGGTTTTCTCGCTTCCGGCAATAAAGGCAAGTGCCTGAAGGGCAACAATCTCGGATTTTTCGTAATTCATGAAACTTTCTACGCCCTGAAACCGTTAACGGTAAGGAAAACTTAATCATATTTCTGTTTATTGGTATCCAATGATAGTCTCAAGTGCTGAAAATTGGAAACAGGAAGCAGAGTTCGCCCTGAACTATTCCTATCTTGGCGGCATTTGAAATTGGGAATTGGATGAGTTGAACATGAAGACAGTGTTGATTGTCGAAGATAACGACTTAAATATGAAGCTGTTCCACGATCTTTTGGAAGCACATGGATATAAGACGATCCAGACCAAGGACGGAATGGAAGCCTTGGGACTGGCGCGGGAGCACTCGCCGGACCTGATCCTGATGGACATTCAATTGCCAGAAGTATCCGGGCTGGAAGTGACGAAATGGATCAAAGAGGATGAGGCGTTGAAGTCTATCCCTGTTATTGCCGTCACCGCGTTCGCCATGAAGGGGGATGAGGAAAAAATCCGCGAAGGAGGCTGCGAAGCCTATGTCGCCAAGCCCATTTCCGTCGAAAATTTCCTGAATACAGTAAAAGAGTTTTTGAGCTAGATTATGTCTGCACGCATCCTGGTCGTTGATGATGTCATTCCGAACGTTAAAATCCTCGAGGCAAAACTGTCGGTCGAGTATTACGACGTTGTGACGGCCTATAACGGTCCCGATGCCCTCGAAATCGCGCTGGAACAGCAACCTGATCTCATTCTTCTCGATGTGATGATGCCGCAGATGGACGGGTTCGAAGTTTGCCGCCGTCTGAAAGCGGACCTGCGCACAGCGCATATTCCGGTTATCATGGTCACCGCCCTGAGTGAAGCGGCGGATCGGGTGCAGGGCCTGGAATCGGGCGCCGATGACTTCCTGACCAAGCCTGTGGATGATCTTGCCCTGTTTGCCCGGGTGAAATCCCTTCTCCGGCTGAAGATGATGATGGACGAATTCCGCCTGCGTGAGGAGACGAGTTCCGAGCTTGGCGTGATCAGCATGTCCGACCGCAAGGAAGAAGCCATCCAGCGCGCCCGCATTCTGGTGATTGACGATAACGAATTCTCCGTCCGCCTGATGACTGATATCTATGCGGAAACCTATGATGTGACGCTGGAGCCGGACATGCAGGAGGCGCAGGTTCTCCTGCGCGGCGGCGATTATGATCTCGCTGTGATCAGCCTTGATTCCGCGACCCATGATCCCTTGCGTCTTTGTTCCCGTATCCGCAGCTCGGATGAAACACGGCATCTGCCGATCCTGACCCTTGTCGATGAATCAGACAAGGACAAGCTGCTTCGGGGTATGGATATCGGCATCAATGATTATGTCATGCGCCCGATCGATACCAATGAGCTGATTGTCCGGACCCGCACGCAAATCCTGCGCAAGCAGTATCAGGACAGGCTTCGGGATAATTTCCACCGCAGTATGGAACTTGCGGTGACCGACAGCCTGACCGGGCTTTATAATCGGCGCTATATGTCCAATCACCTGAATGCCATGCTGCAACGGGCGAAAATGGACTACAAGCCGGTTTGCCTGATGATCTTGGATATCGATTTCTTCAAGCCGGTGAATGATACCCATGGCCATGATGTCGGCGATGATGTGATCAAGGAATTCTCGGCCCGCATCGGCATGAGCATCCGCGGGATCGATCTTGCCTGCCGCTATGGCGGCGAGGAGTTCGTTGTCGTGATGCCGGACACGGACTTGTCGATGGCCTCCACCGTCGCGGAACGTCTACGTCGACAGATGGCCGACAAACCCTTTGTTGTGAGCAATAACAAGCTGGAGCTTGATTTGACCTGCTCCATCGGCGTAACGGTCTCGCAGGAGCAGGAAGAGGCCGACAGCCTGCTGAAACGGGCGGATGAGGCGCTTTATAAAGCGAAGAGGGACGGGCGGAACCGGGTTGTCGTTGCCCCATGCCCCGTGACGGCCTTCGCCAAATCGTCCGGTGTTGCCGCGCGATAGGCTTGATCCCGAAACTTACCCACAAAAAAGGCCGCAAAACTGCGGCCTGTTTCATTTATGCGGTAGGCAGGTTACTTGATCTTGGCTTCCTTGAAGTCAACATGCTTGCGGGCAACCGGGTCATACTTGCGCACAACCATCTTTTCCGTCATCGTCCGCGGGTTTTTCTTGGTCACGTAAAAGAAACCCGTGTCCGCTGTGCTTACCAGCCTGATTTTCAATGTTGTCGGCTTAGCCATGTCCGAAACTCCAGTCATCTTCCGCAAATGCGCGGAAGTAAATAATATCGAAGCCCGGAAAATACGGATTTAATCGGCGAAGTCAAGCGCGAGCTTGTTAATTGCGCGTTTTTTATCCCCTGCCGTCCCGCCGGAGCTGTAGCGCGGCAATAAGCACAAAGGCGGCGCAGGCCACGGCAAAGGTGAGCGGCATGCCATGCGGCTCATACATCTCCATGGCCGTGCCCGCGAGAGTCGGTCCGAACAGCCCGCCCAGGCCCCACAACATGTTGACGGCGGCGGTTGCGATGATCAGGTCACCGCCCCTGAAATGCTGCCCCATGACGACGAGGGCGATTGTGTAGGTGCCGACCACGCCGCCGCCCCAGATAATCAACAACGGCCACAGCAGATAATGGTTGAGGACCACGAACGGCAGAAGCAGCGCGCCAACCACCCCGACAATGCCGCAGCCGAGAATCACCCAGCCGCGATTATAACGGTCGGCCAGCCAGCCGATCGGCAACTGCAGCAGGATATTCCCCGCCAGCAGGGCGCTTGTCATCAGCACGGAGGTTTCAAGAAGTTGCCCGTTCTTGACGCCATAGACCGGCATCAGGGTGAGCACCGAGCCGTCAAAAAAGGCGACGAGCAGCGTTGCGGCGCTGATCATCGGAGCGATTCTGACGAAGGAGAAGATCGAATAGCTGCCTTTTTCGCCAAGATCGGGAAACTGTTTTCCCACGGGAAGGAAGGCCAGCCCGCCGGCAAGGACAATGAGCGCGGAGATGACAAACGGCCGGCTTCCTTCGGCGCCGATGAAATTGATAAGCACCGGGCCGAACGCGAATCCGAGGGTGATCGCCGAGATATAGATCGCCACCGTTCGCCCGCGGCTTTTCTCATCGGCGATTTTGTTCAGCCAGGTCTCGCTGATGGTGAACAGGACGGCCATGGACAGGCCGATCATCAGGCGCAGGAAAAACCACAGGTAAATATTGTTCGAGAGCGACAGTGCCCAGATCGAAAAGGCGGCCAGTAGGAGGGAGGACCAGAGCATCTTGCCCGATCCGAAGAAACGGGTCAGCGCCGGCAGTACCGGAGAGACAAAGAGGAATGTCAGGGACGGGAGGGAGCCCATCAGCCCGATCACGTCGCTGCCATAGCCCCATCTCTCCATGTTCAGGGAGACAAGCGGGATCGACAGGCTTAAGGAGACACCCATGATCGTCGCCGCCGCGATGATGGCAACCAGGGCGCGCCGGTTATCCACCGGCGGGGTCTCAGTCATTGTCGAAATTGCGGATAAAGGGTTTGTCCCGAAGATAGGTAAACAGAGGAACGGCAGAGCCCTCCCGCGGCATCGGTGCCGTGGCACGCTTGATTTTCCGGTCGACTTCTTCCAGCACGAATTCCGTCACGTCGATCAGCGGGACATGGTGGGTCTCGGACAAGGGGATCCAGCGCAGATCGATCAATTCGCCGGAACCGCCGAGATCGCCGCCGGTGATATGCTTCGCATCCAGCGTCAGAAACCGCGTATTGAAGCGGATGGGGCTTTTGGGTGGCGTGATCGCACGGGCAATGAAATCCAGCCGGGAAAGGTCCGGCAGAAGTGTATCGTTTTTCACATCGCCTATGACGAGGCCCGTTTCCTCATGGGTTTCGCGCACCGCCGCCGTGGCCACCGCATGCGCCATACCGGCGGGCCGGGAGAGCATTTGCTCGATCTCCGGTGCCAGCGGGGCCAGCGGTGTTACATCTGCATCCGCCCGGTCGACGCGGCCACCTGGGAAAACATAGACATCGGGGAGGAACTTGTGGCTCTTGGCGCGGCGGCCCATCAGGACATAAAGATCGTCCGGCCGCTGGTCATAAATGACAAGGCTGGCAGCATGCCGGGGTCTCACCGGTCGCAGCTTTGGGGGGTGGGAAGTCATTCTTCCGCAAAAATCCGTTTGCCATGACGCATCTGGAACATGGGAACAGGGCGGTTGGCGTCCCGCTCGGGACGGGTTTTCAGGAACGTATCCAGATGACCGATGACATGCTCCGTGATCAGGGGAATGTCGAGATTGAGGGCCTCTGGGATGGTAACCCAGCGCAAATCCAGAAGCTCGCTCGAATCCTTCATGGTGCCTTCCAGTGTCTCGGCATCAGCGACGAAAAACCGCGTATTGAAGCGCTTCTTGCGCGACGGTGGCGTGACGGCCCGGACAATATAGTCGAGTTTGGACAGGTCCGGCCCGCAGGTCGCGGTGCCGAAGTCATTCCAGATGGCAACGCGGGAGCGGCGGGGCGCCGGATAGGTTTCGGCAAGGCGCAGGCCCGTCTCCTCGAAGGTTTCGCGGATGGCGGCGACGGCAAGGGCACGGGCGCGGGCGGGTGAGCAGCCGCCCCGGACAAGGCGGGCCATGACATCATCGCGCAGGTCCCGCGCAGGGGGGATACGACCGTCGCTGGCGTCGACGCGCCCACCCGGAAAAACATAGGTATTGGGCATGAAACTGTGCCGTCCGCTCCGTTCTCCCATCAGGATTTCAGTGTTTTTGCTGCTCTGCCGGTACAGGATGAGGGTCGCGGCATCTTTCGGGCGGGGGGCTTTACTTCCGTCTGTCCGGCTTTCCGCGACGGAACGTTTCTTTTCGGTAGTCATTTTCTGGCACTTTCACTTTTTACCCGAATATGCACCGGGCAACGCCGCAAGTCCAGAGTGATTACGTGAAATCGCCGCCGAAGCCGTGCATGTAGCGGGCCCACTGGATGCCGATCAGGGCGCCTTTTATCCTTGGCAGCATCCAGAGCGCCGACACCAGACATACGGGAATCCAGATTGTCAGTTGGATCCAGGTAGCTGGGCTGTAGATCTGTTCCACGGCGACCAGGCCGGACATGGCGAAATGCAGCACGATCAGCATGGTGAAATAGGGCGGGGCATCGTCCGCACGCTGATGATGCAATTCCTCGCCGCATTTATCGCAGCTGTGATTAACCTTGATATATTTGTGGAACATCCGGCCCGCCCCGCATTTCGGGCAGCGCTGACGCAGGCCATTCAGCATGGCCTGACCAACGGATCGTTCTTCTTTAGCGGCAGTCATCATTGGCATTATTTCTCAACTTTCCCTCGAAAGATACCATTATCTGGCGATGGAGAGTATGCGGAAAAAGGCTTTGCGACACTCTGCCGCAGAGTCAGCCCTGTTCTTTCCGCCGCTGTGCCCGTTTCTTGCCCTTGGGCAGCGTGCGCTTCTTTTTCTTCACGTTCCGCGTCGTGTCCGGCTTGGCGGATCGGCGTGGTGGCGGACGTCTTGACGACCCTGCTTCCGTCTTGCCGCCATCGCGGCCGTCGATGACCTCGGCGATCATGCTGCCGGTCACGATATCGACTTCGCGCAGCCGGACGGAGAGACGGTCCGCAAGACGGAAAGTCTCGCCCGTGCGCTTGCCGACAAGCATATGCTTGTCCGCATCGAAATTGAAAAAGTCATTGCCGAGAGAGGAGATCGGCACCAGTGCATCGGCGCCCGTGTCATCGAAGCTGAGGAACAGTCCGGCCCGGGTGACGCCCGATACCTTCGCCTGGAAAATCTCGCCGACCTTATTGGCGAGGAAGACCGCGGTGAAACGGTCGTTGGTTTCCCGCTCCGCCACCATGGCCCGGCGCTCGGTTGCGGAAATATCGGTGCCGATTTCCGTGAAGGCGGCGGCTTCTTCCTCCTTCAGCCCGTCCGTTCCCAGCTTCAGTGCCGCGATCAGGCTGCGATGGATCAGCAGGTCGGCATAGCGGCGGATCGGAGAGGTGAAATGCGCATAATTGCTGAGATGCAGGCCGAAGTGATGGAGATTTTCCGGGCTGTAGACCGCCTGCGACTGGCTTCTGAGCACCAGCGAGCTCACCAGCTCCCGGTCGATCTCGTTATCCGCCTGCGCCAAGACGCGGTTGAAGCTGGCCGTGGTTACCACCTGTCCCTTGGCGAAACGGATATTCATCTCGGCCAGTGTTTCATGCAGTCCGACCAGCTTGTCGGCGGTCGGCGGTTCATGGACACGGAACATGCAGGGCTGCTTCATCTTCACCAGCGTTTCCGCCGCCGACACATTGGCCTGAATCATGAATTCTTCGATCAGGAGATGGGCAGCGAAGCGTTCCTTTTTATGGACCGCCTTGATAAAGCCGTCCTCGCCAAACTCGATCTGGCGCTCCGGCAGGTCAAGGTCGAGCGGCTGGCGCTTGGCGCGGGCTTTCTTGAGGGCTTCGAACGCTTTATACAGCGGTTCGATCACCTCGTCCCGCAGGGCTTCCGTCACGTCGTTCGGGTGGCCGTCATGGGCATCCTGGGCCTCCCGATAGGTGAGGGAGGCAACGCTGCGGATCAGGCCGCGCATGAATTTATGGCGGAGCTTGTTGCCTTCCGCATCGAACCACATCTGCACCGCCATAACCGGCCGGTCGACATTCTCATGCAGGGAACAGAGATCGCTGGACAGTTCATGGGGCAGCATCGGCACGACGCGATCAGGGAAATAGACGCTGTTTCCGCGCTTGCGGGCCGATCTGTCGAGTGCCGAACCATCGGTGACATAATGGGCGACATCGGCAATGGCGACGATTATCTGCCAGCCGCCCTCGTTTTTCGGATCGTCATCCGCCGCAGCCCAGATGGCATCGTCGCGATCGCGGGCATCCGCCGGGTCTATGGTGATCAGCGGCAGGCCGCGCAGGTCCGTCCTTTTCCCGAGTTTTACAGGCTTCGCCGCCAGCGCCTCCTTGATGACATCGTCCCCGAATTCATCGGGAATGCCATGGGCATGGATGGCGATCAGGCTGAGGGAGGCGGCGTCCCCCATCGGGCCGACCCGCTGCTTGACGCGGCCTTCGGGAAGGGCGTGGACCTTGCCTGGCAGGATGTCGCAGAGTACGACTTCCCCGGTCTGTGCGCCGAGGGAATTCCCCTCGCGGATGATAATGTCCTTTTTCAGCTTGCGGTTCGTCGGCTGCACGCGGCCGTCCTTGCCGACCTTGCTATAGACGCCGAGAACGGGGCTGGAGCGCGCCTCCAGATGGCGGATGATCCGGGCTTCATAGCTGCCGTCCTTCAACCGGTTAAGACGCGCCAGCAGGCGATCCCCGACGCCGGGGGCATGGGCGCGGGCCTTGCCGTCCGTCCGCGCGAAATGGATGATCGGCGGCGGGCCGTCCCCGGCGCTGACCGGGCGGGCGACGGCCTCTCCGTCTTCGTTCAGATGGTCCACTTCGATCACGGCGACGGAGGGCAGCGCGCCGACCGGTGCCAGCTCGCGTTTTCGCCCGCGTTCAAGCTGGCCGTCCTCGACCAGCTCTTTCAGGATTTTCTTCAGGTAAATGCGATCGGCGCCCTTGATGTTGAAGGCTCTGCCGATTTCCCGCTTGCCGACCGGCGTTTCGCTCTCTTCTATGAAGACGCGCACCTGTTCCTTGGTCGGCAGGTGGGATTTATCTCCGGTTTTTGGACTCAAAATATCCTGTTTTCTGCCAGTTTACGGCCAGTCATTCTGCGGCTGCGGTCGATTTTTTCGCAGGCGCCTTCTTTTTCGCCGCCGGCTTTTTCTTTGCCGGGGCCTTCTTCTTCGCTGTCGCTTTCTTCGCGAGCTTCGGCTTCTTGCCGCTTTTCTCCGCCCGCTCGGCAAGCAGCTTCACGGCATCATCCAGCGAGATCGTCATCGGATCGGCATCCTTCGGGATCGTCGCGTTGATGCCACCATGGGTGACATAGGCGCCGTAGCGGCCATCCTTCACATTGATATCCGCCCCGTCGTCCGGATGCTGTCCGACAACCCGGAGCGGCGGTGCCGCCCGGCCTGCGCCACCACCACGTGTCTTTGCCGCCGCCAGCAGTTCAACTGCGCGGTTCATGCCGACGGTCAGCACTTCGATGCTGTTCGACAGCTTGCCGTATTTGCGCTCGCTCTCGACATAGGGGCCATAGCGTCCGAGCCCGGCGGTAATCATCTTGCCGGTCTCCGGATGCGGTCCGATTTCGCGCGGCAGGCCGACGAGCTGGACCGCCAGGTCGAAGTCAATAGATTCGAGCGGAATATCCTTCGGGATCGAGACCCGTTTCGGCTTTTTCTTGGGCTCAGGCTCTCCCAGTTGCAGATAGGGACCGTAGGGCCCCTTGCGGAGCGTGATCATCAGTTCGGTCGCGGGGTCAATGCCGATTTCCTTCGGCCCCTCGTCGGCGGTGGTGTCCGTGTCCTCCGCATTATCCCCGAGCTTGCGCGTGAAGCGGCAGTCGGGATAGTTGGAACAGCCGATAAAGGCACCGAAGCGCCCGGTTTTCAGGCTGAGGCGGCCATCGTCGCATTTCGGGCAGGCGCGGGGGTCCTTGCCATCCTCGGTCGGCGGGAAGACATGCGGCGCGAGAACGCGGTTCAGTTCCTCCAGCACGTCTGTGACGCGCAGCTCCGCCGTGCCCTCGACGGACAGGTTGAAGTCATACCAGAAGTCGCGCAAAACCTGCTTCCAATCTATATTCGCGGCGGACACGTCATCCAGTCGCTCTTCCAGCTGCGCAGTGAAGTCATATTCCACATAACGCGTGAAGAAGGAGGAGAGGAACGCCGTGACCAGCTGTCCCTTGTCCTCCGGGATAAAGCGTTTCTGCTCAATCCGGACATAATCGCGGTCCTGCAGCACCGAAATGATCGAGGCATAGGTCGACGGGCGCCCGATGCCAAGCTCTTCCAGCTTTTTCACAAGGCTGGCTTCGGAGTAGCGGGGCGGTGGCTCAGTAAAATGCTGGTCTTCGCGGACGACATCCGTATCGACGTTCTCGCCGGACTTGACCGGCGGCAGGCGGTTGCCGTTTTCGTCATCCTGGGCGTCGTCGCGGCCTTCCTCATACAGCTTCAGGAAGCCCGGAAAGCGGACGACACTGCCGGTGGCGCGCAAGGTCTGGCCCTCGCCGTCACTGAAATCAATGGTGGTGCGCTCAAGCTGGGCGCTTTCCATCTGGCTGGCAACGGTGCGCTTCCAGATCAGCTCATAAAGGCGCAGATGCTCTGAATCGAGATATTTCGCGACCATCGCCGGTGTCCGCGACAGGTCCGTCGGGCGGACAGCCTCATGGGCCTCCTGCGCGTTCTTCGATTTGGCTTTGTAATAGCGCGGTTTTTCCGGCACATATTCCTTGCCGTATTCCTTGGCGATGACAGCGCGGGCGCCTTCGACCGCCTCATTCGCGAGGCTGAGGCCATCCGTCCGCATATAGGTGATCAGGCCCTGCGTCTCGCCGCCAAGGTTGAAGCCCTCATAGAGCTTCTGCGCGACCATCATTGTCCGCTTCGCCCCGTATCCGAGCTTGCGGGAGGCTTCCTGCTGCAACGTCGAGGTGGTGAAGGGCGGGGAGGGATGGCGTTTCGCCGGTTTCTGCGTGACATCGGAGATCGAGAAATCCCCAGACCGGACTTTCTCCGCAGCCGCTGTCGCCGTGTCGGCATCGGGGAGCGAGAATTTATCGAGCTTCTTGTTTGCAAGATGGGTGAGGCGCGCGGTGATCTTGTCCTTGTTGCCGGTCAGGAAATCCGCATCGATTGTCCAGTATTCCTCCGGCTTGAAGGCATCGATCTCCAGTTCCCGCTCGCAGATCAGGCGGAGCGCGACAGACTGCACCCGGCCTGCCGATTTCGCACCCGGCAACTTGCGCCAGAGGACCGGCGACAGGGTAAAACCGACAAGATAGTCAAGCGCCCGGCGGGCCTGCTGCGCATTGACGAGGTTCATGTCCAGCTCGCGCGGGTTGGCGATTCCCTCCAGCACGGCGCGCTTGGTGATCTCGTTAAAGACAACGCGGCTGACTTTCGCGTTCTTGAGTTTCTTCTTTTCCTCCATCACCTTCATGACATGCCAGGCGATGGCCTCTCCCTCGCGGTCCGGGTCAGTGGCGAGGTATAGATTTTCCGCACCGTTCAGCGCGTCGGCGATGGCTTTGATATGCTTCGCGGATTTCGCATCATTCTGATAATGCATGGCAAAATCCTGCTCGGGCTCCACCGATCCGTCTTTCGACGGCAGGTCGCGGATATGCCCGTAGGACGCCAGAACGGTGTAGTCCTTCCCCAGATATTTGTTGATGGTTTTGGCTTTTGCAGGTGACTCGACGACAACTACGTTCATAATAATTCCGAAGACTTTCTAGTTTTAACGGGCCTTACACACGGCCGCCATTCCGTCATATATAGAGACGCTAGGGGGCGATGGAAACCCTGTTTCCGAAATGGCGTTCTATTCTGCCTGCCAGTTCGAGTTCAAGTAAAATCGTTAAAATCACGGCGGGCGGCTGATTTGTCAGGCGGATAAGGTCGTCGATCGCGATGGGGGTGGGGCTCAGGAATTCGATGACATCGGGGCGCACCCGGTCAAGCTCCTGCTCCTCCGGTTGCAGCGGTTCGCCAAAGGGCAACAGGGGCTGTTCCGGCTCCTTCAGTGGGCGGGAGCGGATGCTCTGGAGCGCGTCGAGGATATCATCGGCGGTTTCCGTGAGGGTCGCCCCGCTCCGGATCAGGTTGTTGGTGCCCCGGGCCCTCGGATCCATCGGCGAGCCGGGCACCGCAAAAATTTCCCGCCCCTGTTCCAGCGCCATGCGCGCCGTGATCAGCGATCCCGACTTGGGGGACGCCTCGACTACCAGGACGCCGAGCGCCATGCCGGAAATGATCCGGTTGCGGCGAGGAAAATGCCGGGCCTGCGGCACCGTGGAGAAGGGTTGCTCGGCGATCACATAGCCCTGTTCATATATCTGTTCCTGCAGCCCCTTGTTTTCCCGCGGATAGGGATAGTCGATCCCGCCGCCGACCACCGCAATGGTGCCACCGTTGAGTGATGCCTGATGCGCCGCCGTATCGATGCCGCGGGCAAGGCCGGAGGCAATGACAATATTTCCCCGGCTCAGCCCGCCTGCGATCTCCTGCGTCAGCCGGATGGCGACGGCGGAGGAATTGCGGGCACCGACAATGGCCATGATATCGCGGTTCAAAAGCTGTGCATGACCCTTGATCGAGACCACCGGCGGCGGATCGGCGATCATACGCAGCGCCGGCGGATAGTCAGGCTCACAGGCGGCGAGCAGCCGTCCGCCGAAGGCGGAGAGCGCCTCTGCTTCGCGCTTTGCCTCAGCCAGCGGGCAGATGCGGATCGGCTTTTTCCGGCCACCCTTGCGGGCAAGCTCCGGCAGGGCCTCAAGGGCGTTCGCCGCCGTCTTGAACCGGCCCAGAAGCTGGAAAAAGGTGATCGGTCCGACATTTTCCGACCGGATCAGGCGCAGCCAGGCCAGCCGCTCTTCCGCTGTAAGTTCGCGTTTTTCATCCATTGGTGGAAGATGACAGAAGTCTGTCAATCGCGTCAATTGAATTTTAAGCGGTCCTCTGCGCGTTTAGGAGGATTTTATCAGAATCTTTCTTCTTCGTCTTCTGTCTGTGCGTCCCTGAAATGCGGCGACATGTCAAACAGGCTGCCGAAGAAGGACCTGCGTTTCTTGCTGGTCTGCGGCGGTGGAGAGGGAGGTTGGGCCTCCCTAGCCTCTTTCTTTTGCCACAGCGTTTCGAAAATTTCGATCTCATCGAGGACCTTCTGGTCCTCTATGCTCAGCTCCTCCTCCGGCTCTGATGGCGGTGGCGCAGCAGATTCCTTCACGGAGGTCTGATATTTGGAGTCCGGTTCGGCCATATCCCGCCTTCTCTGGGTGGGGGGTGGCGCGCGGCGGGCCTGCAAGCGGAGGCTGCGGCGCCGGGCAAGACGGTCTCTTTCCACTCTCGACGGAGCGCGGACTGTTTCCGGGGCAATTAATTCCGGATGGCCCGTTGTCCCCTCGGGCAGGACCACGTCCGGCAGTGCGTTTTCCGGGGCAAGGGAGGCAGGCATTTCCGGTGTCTCTTCCGGGAAGACTAGATCGGAGAGAGCCTCATCATTCTCGATGGGAACAGACGGTTCTGATGTCTCTGCCGGTCGGGTTATTTCGCCGGAGTCGTTTTCTGCGGGCGCGGGCTCGGCCATCGGCGGCGGGAAATTCTCCCGGAACTCGTTTTGCCGGGCGACCACCTCGGCCCGATGGCGGATGATCTGCTCGCGAAAAGTGCGGTGGGCATCCTGCTGCAGCTTTCTCAGGCGGCGGATATTCTCATCTGCGCTATGCGGCTTCCCGTCGGTCTCCATTGTCCTCTCCCCACCATAATTTCCCTTTTAAGTAAGTGGTGAGGAAAATATATTCAACCTAAGGTCAGGATTTCTTTTTGCCGATTTTCGGCTCTTCCCCTTTCAGGAGGCGGGCAATATTCTCGCGGTGGCGGATGAAAATCAGCACGGCCATGAAGAAGGCGACCTCAACGCGCTGGCTATCGCCATAAAAG
>TARA_R110000824_G_scaffold313803_1_pt1 | contig 93194 bp, 72 predicted proteins | sample TARA_R110000824 | Tara Oceans TARA_R110000824 (sample SAMEA4397747) | marine metagenome | biome: Polar Biome; feature: [MES] marine water layer (ENVO:01000295) within the mesopelagic zone...; material: water (ENVO:00002006), including particulate matter (ENVO:01000060) such... | reverse complement strand
CCTCCCGCGGGGTGGGTGAGCTGCTGGCTGACGTAGAGCCTGATGATCTGGTGAAATTTGGCTTGATTCCAGAATTTGTGGGGCGTTTGCCTATCATAGCGACGCTTATGGAGCTTACCGAAGATGCACTGGTGCAGATTCTGACCGAGCCTAAGAATTCCCTGGTTAAACAGTACGCTAAGCTGTTTGAAATGGAAGATGTAACGCTTGAGTTCAGGGATGAAGCGCTACGTGCTGTGGCTGAAAAAGCGATGGAGCGTAAGACTGGCGCACGTGGCTTGCGCTCTATTCTAGAGTCAGTGCTGCTTGACACCATGTACGAAATTCCATCGCTTGAAGGAGTCAGTAAAGTTGTTATTGACGGTTCAGTGATTGCCGGTGAGAGCGAGCCTCTTTTGATCTATTCTCAGCAAGAAGAAGCGCTAGTCGACGGCACTGATGGTTAGTGGCTAGTTGACCAGTCGGCCCAGCTTTAACCGCTTGCGCTAAAATCAAGGGGTCGCTTAGGCGACCCCTTGTTGTTGAAGAGCCCTGTCGCTTAAGAGCTTTGCCGTTAAAAAGCTTTGTTGTGAAGTGTTACTGCCTAGTCCGCTCAATGCTAATGTGGTTAAAAATCGCTTACTGACGACTGCGCAGTACTTTTCCAAGTACTCTTTTTTAAGTACTCATCCGATTTGCCGAGGAACGTCTGCGATGCAGCAGAACGCCGAACAGACACAATGTCTACCCCTTTTACCGTTGCGCGATGTGGTCGTTTATCCGCAAATGGTAATACCCCTTTTTGTTGGTCGTGAAAAATCTATCCAGGCGCTTGAAGCAGCGATGGAGGCTGATAAGCGTGTATTGCTGGTGGCTCAACGTGAAGCGTCTCAGGATGAGCCGGATAACGCTGATCTTTATTCTATGGGTACCGTGGCTGACATTATGCAGCTGCTCAAGCTTCCTGATGGCACGGTTAAAGTACTCATTGAGGGTAATTTTCGAGCGGATGTACTAAGTGTCGATGAGAATGAAGCTGGCTACACGCAGGCACACTTAACACCCCGAGAGAGTGAGCCGCTTACCAGTCGTGAACAAGAAGCGCTGGTTCGCGTATTGCTCAATCAGTTTGAGCAGTACGTCAAGCTGTCTAAGAAAGTCCCTAACGAGGTACTTAACTCGTTATCAGGGATTGAAGACCCAAGCCGCTTGGTGGACACCATTTGTGCTCATCTGTCGCTGAAGATTGGTGATAAGCAGGAATTGCTTGAGATGGATCGTGTGCGCGATCGTATTGAGCACCTGATGGCGCTGATTGAGTCTGAAATCGATCTGTTGCAAGTGGAGAAGCGCATCCGCTCGCGGGTTAAAGAGCAGATGGAGAAAACCCAGCGCGAGTACTATCTCAATGAGCAGATGAAAGCCATCCAGAAGGAAATGGGTGAGCTGGATAATGTGCCCAACGAGGCTGAAAAGTACGAGCTGGCGATTAAAGAGTCCGGTATGCCCAAAGAGGCATCTGAGAAAGCCACGCAAGAGCTTAACAAGCTCAAAATGATGGCTTCAAATTCAGCTGAAGCGACCGTTGTGCGCTCTTATCTGGATTGGCTAGTTGCGGTGCCCTGGAAGAAGCGCACACGTGTGAAGCACGATCTCGTCAAAGCTCAGCAAGTGCTGGATGAAGATCATTACGGCCTCGAAGAGGTAAAAGCGCGCATCCTAGAGTATCTTGCCGTGCAGAAGCGGGTGCGCAAGATGAAAGGGCCTGTATTATGTTTAGTGGGCCCGCCAGGGGTGGGTAAAACCTCTCTCGGCCAATCTATCGCCCGTGCCACTAATCGTAAGTATGTGCGTTTGGCCCTGGGTGGCGTTCGCGATGAGTCAGAAATTCGCGGCCATCGCCGCACTTATATCGGGTCGCTGCCGGGTAAATTGATGCAGCGGATGAGCCGTGCTGGGGTTAAAAATCCCCTGTTCTTGCTGGATGAGGTCGACAAGCTTGGCATGGATCATCGCGGCGATCCTGCCTCTGCGTTACTTGAGGTGCTTGATCCTGAGCAAAATAACAGCTTTAGCGATCACTATCTGGAGCTCGATTACGATCTTTCAGAAACACTATTCATCTGTACGGCTAATTCGATGAATATTCCTAGCGCGCTTCTAGATCGTATGGAGATTATTCGTCTGCCGGGTTACACCGAAGATGAAAAACTGGCCATCGCTAAGCGCTACTTGTTACCCAAGCAGTTAGCAGCAAACGGTTTGAAGAGTGATGAGTTAACACTGGAAGATAGCGCACTTTTAGAGCTTATTCGCTATTACACTCGTGAAGCAGGTGTGCGTGAGCTTGAACGTCAGATCGCCAAAGTGTCGCGTAAAGTGCTACGTGAACGCCTTGAAAATGAGCGTGACCCTACATCTGATCAAGATGGTCAGAGCTTAACGGCTGAACAGATTGAGCACTATGCAGGGGTGCGTCGCTATAGTTACGGTCTGGCTGAGCAAGAAGATCAAATTGGCCGAGTCACTGGGCTTGCCTGGACATCGGTCGGTGGCGAATTGCTTAATATTGAGTCAGTGGTTACGCCGGGTAAGGGGCGAATTAACAAAACTGGCTCGCTCGGCGATGTCATGAAAGAGTCGGTAAGCGCTGCACACACCGTGGTTAGAGCTAGAGCGCAAGCGTATGGAATTGATCCTGAGCGGTTCGAAAAAGAGGATCTGCATATCCACGTACCCGAAGGAGCTACGCCTAAGGATGGCCCCAGTGCGGGTATTGCCATGGTGACCGCTATTGTTTCCGCTTACACGCAGCGGGCGGTACGTTGTGACGTGGCAATGACCGGTGAGGTTAATCTGCGCGGTGAAGTGTTGCCCATCGGCGGTCTGAAGGAGAAATTGCTGGCAGCCCGCCGCGGTGGTATAAAGACAGTGCTAATTCCTGAGGAAAACCGTCGTGATCTCAAGGAAGTACCTGACAATATCAAAGGTGCACTTGATATTCGTCCGGTACGTTGGATAGATGATGTCTTAGCCGTAGCGCTAGCTGATAACGTAGAAGAAGGTGCACCGTTGAAAAGCACCGACGCATCGTATAGTAATACCGTAGTTGCTAGTACCCATTAAGCTGTTAAAGCCCTCTTTGGTCTTTAATTTTACTTAATATTTATACCCACTGCTTTGTGTGGCGGGTATCTCACAGCATGGTTGCTTGACAGGTGTTTCAAGGCGTTGCTATAAAACGCAGCTATGCTTTGATCGTTGTACCTATCGGTGACCATGCCGTTCAGAGCCATTTTTTGAAACAGTCAAGGGGTGAAGAGTGAATAAGTCCGAGCTGATTGAAGCCATTGCCGCGTCTGCAGATATCCCGAAAGCAGCGGCAACCCGCGCATTGGATGCCATGGTGGAGTCTGTCACCGATAGCCTTAAGAAGGGCGAAAGCGTATCACTAGTAGGCTTTGGTACCTTCGCGATCAAAGAACGTGCTGCACGAACTGGCCGCAACCCGCAAACGGGACAGCCAATCCAGATCAGTGCCGCCAAAGTACCCAGCTTCAAAGCAGGTAAAGCGCTGAAAGACGCCGTCAACTAATTTGACCGCGTTTGCTGTAACCTAATGGGCGCATCGCATAGGCGATGCGCCCATGTTATTTTCTGGCCCCCTACTTGTTAGGATTTAGTGGGTCGATGTATTTGGCTGTGACTATCTGAGGCTAGCATGCTGCAAAGTATTCGAGATGGCTCCAGGAGCTGGGGTGCCAAAATTATTATCGGTGTTATGGTCGCGGCCATGGCGCTTTTCGGGATTGAATCACTGTTTGGGCTTTTTGGCAGCGATCCAGACGAAGTAGCCAGTGTCAACGGGCAGCCAATCATGCGTCAGCAGGTTGAGCTCGGGGTGCAGCGCGCTTTACGCTCAGGACAGGTGCCGCCTGAACAAGAGCGAGCCCTACGCAGCGACATGCTTGACCAGCTCATCACCCAGGAACTGTTATCCCAGTACGCAGAAGAGGGTGGTTTCGCTGTTTCAGAAGAGCAACTTGATCAACTGATTGTCAGCCTGCCTGAGTTCCATGATCAGGATGGTCGTTTTTCTGCTGAAGTTTTTCGTAACCGCTTAGCGGGCGCAGGCTATACGCCATTATCTTTTCGTGAAGAATTGCGCGTCGATATCCAGCGACAGCATTTACAGCAGGGCCTCGCCTTCAGCGATTTTAGCTTGCCCAATGAGCAAGAGCGTCTGGCAGAGTTGCAGCGCCAGGAGCGGAGCTTACGCTATGTGGTGCTAGATGGTGACGACGTCGAGGCTGATGTCAATATCAGTGAAGACGACCTACAAGCCTATTATGATGCCCACCAAGAGCGCTACGAGCGCCCAGAGCAGGTGCGTCTTGAGTATGTGATAGTTGATCGTCAGGCAATGGCAGAAGGCCGCGATGTTGATGAAGAGGCGCTACGCGATGCATGGCGCGAACAGAATCGTGACGCTGACCGCCAAGTCTCCCATATTATGATCACCTTTGGTGACGAACGTACTCGTGATGAAGCTCAGGAAAGGGCTGAAACAGCCAGGCAAGCGTTGAATAGCGGTGAATCGTTTGCCGATACCGCTCTGCGCTACTCTGATGATACGGCCAGTGCCGAAGAGGGTGGGGACCTTGGGGTAATCAGCCGTGGCTTCTTTGGGGATAGCTTTGATGAAGCAGCATTCTCTTTAGAAGAGGGTGATGTATCCCAGCCGGTTGAACTGGATAATGCTTTTCACATTATTCAGGTGACGGATATTCAAGGCCCAACATTTGAAGAACAGCGCGATGAGTTGGCGCGGGAAGTGGCGCTGAACGATGTTGATGATGAATTTAATCAGCGAGTTCAGCAGCTAATTGATGAAAGCTTCGCTGCTGATGACCTGCAAAGCGTTGCTGAAAGTATTGGTCTTACCCTTAATGAGAGCGATTGGCTTGCCCGTGATGATGAGGTTGAAGGCGTTTTATCCGAGCCTGGTGTGATGTCAGCGGCGTTCAGCAACGACGTGCTGGAAGAGGGTTATAACAGTGAAGTTATCGAGTTAGACCAAGATCGTCGGATGGTGCTGCGTATTGCTGAACAGCGCGATGCGACGTTACTGCCTCTGGATGAGGTCCGCGAGGAGGTCGAAGTATCCGTAGCCGCTGAGCAGCAACAGCAAGCATTGCGTGAAGAGGCGCAATCACTGATTTCAGAACTGCAAGCAGGTGAAGAGTTGGATATCAATTGGCTCGAAGCTAACAACGTTAGTCGCCAAGCCGATACCACCGTACCTCAAACGATTGTTCAGGAAGCTTTCCGCATGCCACGGCCTGATGAGGGTGAGAGTGTTTATCGTGCCGTTGAGCTTCCCCAAGGCGTTGCCATTGTCGCATTGGATAGTGTTACTGACGGTGAAATTGATGAGCAGATGGAAACGTTTGTCTCACAAATGGCAGAACAACTGCGTGCTCAATCGGTTATCCAAGGTTTGGTTGATGACTTGCGCAGTGATGCAGACATAGAGCAATAGAATCGCTTAAGCCTGAGTTAAAAACAGCAAGAGCAAAAAAGCCGATCTCGCGATCGGCTTTTTTTTATCCGTAAATAGCGGTCTCAGGTCAGGCGTCAGGTAATTCGGTGAAAGAGAACTGACGCAACTTTGGTGCCGTTTGATCTGAGCGCTCAACCACGATATCCCAGCCACGCTGGCTATCCCAATCGCCTAACACATAACGTTTGGCGGGTACTTCTTCAACTGTCAGGTCATGTACGTGGGGACGGTGAGTGTGGCCATGAATCATAGTGGCTACACCAAACCGTTCCATCAGCAAAATTACTTCCTGCTGTGTCACATCCATGATTGCCTCAGCTTTATTGGCGTTAGCCTCGCCCGACTGCATGCGTAGGCTTTTGGCCAGCTCTAGACGTTGTTCCAGCGGTAGAGACAATATCTGAGTTTGCCACTCTGGATTGCGCGACTGCTGACGAAAAGCCATGTAGGCTTCATCTTGGGTGCATAAGCTATCGCCATGAAGAAGTACCACAGGTACCCCCTGAATCTCGACTTCCTCAATGTCAGATAGCAGCATCGCCTGACAAGCGTTAACAAAGCGCTCGCCGAGTAAAAAATCACGGTTGCCATGCATCAAATAAACAGTGGTGCCGTCACTGCTAAGCTTGTGCAACCGCTTAATAACCTCTTGAGCCACAATGCTGAGCGGATGGTCAGTGACATCAAGAAGGTCATCACCCATCCAGGCATCAAAAAGGTCGCCCAGAATATAGAGAGCATCGGCTCCTGGGGCAGTATGCTCTAGGTAGCGGTAAAACCCCTGATTAATCTCAGGGGTGTCGCTACTTAGATGCAGGTCGGCAACAAGCAATGTGCGCATAAAGCTCCCAGTGTCATTCCGCTTCCTTCACGTAAGCGCGTTCGATGATCACGTCTTCAGCGGGTACATCGGCATGCATGCCACGGCGGGTAGTGGCCACGTTTTTAATCTCGTTGACCACCTCCATACCGCCAACGACTTCGCCAAACACCGCATAGCCCCAGCCTTGAAGACTTTTACCGCTGTGATCCAGAAAGCTATTGTCGCCCACATTAATGAAAAACTGCGCAGTGGCAGAATGCGGGTCTTGGGTGCGAGCCATGGCTAGCGTACCGATAGTGTTTTTTAAGCCGTTGTCAGCTTCGTTGTCGATAGGGTCACGGGTTGGCTTCTGCTCGAAGTCTTTATCAAAACCGCCGCCTTGGACCATGAATCCGTCAATCACCCGGTGAAACAGGGTGCCGTCATAAAATCCGTCGCGAACGTACTGCTCAAAATTCGCCGCGCTAATCGGCGCTTTTTCATGGTTAAGCGCGATGGTGATGTCACCGTGGTTCGTCTGTAATACGATCATTGATAAATTCCTGTTCAATAAAGGCGTTCGCCTTGGCGCTGTGCATCGGCGTCACGTTATAATAACGGTTTTGCCCTGCACCGCGAAGTGCCATAGGAGTATCCTATGTTCTCACGGCTCAGTACGCCATCCACCACGAGGTTATCAACACCACCATGACCAACGAGACCACCCCAGCGCCGAACTTCATTCGCAACCAAGTACGCGACGAAATCGAGGGCGGCCAGGTCACTAAAATCGTGACACGCTTTCCCCCCGAGCCCAACGGCTTTTTGCACATCGGCCATGCAAAGTCGATCTGTCTCAATTTCGGGCTGGCGGAGCAAATGGGTGGCGAATGTCATCTGCGTTTTGATGATACCAATCCGGCGAAAGAAGAACAGGCATACATTGATGCCATCAAAGAGGATGTCACCTGGCTAGGCTTTGAATGGGCAGGTCCTGTGCGCTTTGCTTCCGACTACTTCGACCAACTCTATGCCTGGGCGCAGCACTTGATGCGTGAAGGAAAAGCCTACGTGGACGACCTTTCGCCGGATGAAATTCGCGAGTACCGCGGCACACTGACGGCGCCGGGCACCCCCAGCCCTTACCGTGAGCGCAGCCCCGAAGAAAACCTTGATCTGCTGGCGCGAATGCGCGAAGGCGAGTTTGGCGAAAGTGAAAAGGTCGTGCGCGCTAAAATTGACATGGCGTCGCCTAATATCAACTTGCGCGACCCTATCCTTTACCGCATCCGCCACGCCAGCCATCACCAAACGGGGGATAAGTGGAAAATCTACCCCTCGTATGACTTCACCCATGGTCAGTCGGATGCCATTGAAGGTGTTACCCACTCGATCTGCACCCTGGAATTTGAAGATCACCGCCCGCTGTATGAGTGGTTTTTAAATAACCTTCCTGTGCCCGCAAAGCCGCGCCAAATCGAATTTGCCCGGCTTAATCTTGATTACACGCTCACCTCCAAGCGCAAGTTGAAGCTGTTGGTAGACAAAAAGATTGTCAATGGCTGGGATGACCCGCGGATGCCGACGATTTCCGGTATGCGTCGCCGCGGCTACACGCCAGCCTCTATACGCAAGTTCTGCGAGATGATCGGCGTCACCCGTGCTGACGGTGGTTTGGTCGATATCGCCATGTTGACCCACGCCATTCGCTCGGATCTTGAAGACAATGCGCCGCGCGCCATGTGTGTGTTAAAGCCGCTGAAAGTCGTGCTCACCAATGTGCCGGAAGATCACGAAGAGATGTATGAAGTGCCGGGGCATCCTGCCCGTGAAGATATGACGATGCGCAAGGTGCCCTTTACCCGGGAGATTTACATTGATCAAGACGACTTTATGGAAGATGCGCCTAAGAAGTTCTTCCGCCTCGCTCCAGGTAAAGAAGTACGTCTGCGCAATAGCTATGTGATTCGCTGTGACGAGGTAATTAAGGACGCGGCCGGTGACATCAGAGAGCTGCATTGTTCAGTGGATTTCGATACGCTGGGCAAAAATCCTGAAGGTCGCAAGGTGAAAGGGGTTATTCATTGGGTAAGCGCTGCCCACGGCGTGCCGGTGGAAGTGCGCCTGTATGACAACCTGTTCACCGTTGAGCAGCCAGATCGTGACAAAGATGTCGACTTTCTAGAGCACTTAAATCCGGAATCGTTGGTTGTTTGTCAGGCAATTGGCGAGCCAAGCCTTGCGGAGGCCACGCCCGAGTCACGCTTCCAGTTCGAGCGCGTCGGTTACTTCTGTGCAGATCGTCATGATTCCACGCCAGAGCATTTAGTGTTTAACCGCACTGTGGGATTAAAAGATAGCTGGGCAAAAATCAAGCAGAAGGGCTAAAGGCCAGGAAAAACATGGATAGCCATATGCATATTTACAATACGCTGACGCGTCGCAAAGAACCTTTCACCCCGCTTGAAGCGGGAAAAGTCAGTATGTATGTCTGCGGCATGACGGTGTATGACTATTGCCATCTTGGTCATGCCCGCGTCATGGTCGCCTTTGACGTCATCACCCGCTACCTGCGTGAGCGTGGCTACGATGTTAACTATGTGCGCAACATTACCGATATTGATGACAAGATACTGAAGCGTGCTGACGAAAATGGCGAAAGTATCACCGCGCTAACCGAGCGCATGATTGCCGCCATGCACGAAGATGAAGCGCGTCTGTTTGTTTTGCCACCGACTCATGAGCCCCGCGCCACCGGTCATATCGACGATATCGTGGCAATGATTGAAACGTTGATTGAAAAAGGCTTTGCCTACGCGGCCGATAACGGCGATGTCTACTACCGTGTACGGAAATTTGCCAATTACGGCAAGCTCAATAATCGCCAGCTAGACGATATGCGCTCTGGTGCTCGGGTGGATGTTGATGTTCATAAAGAAGATCCTCTCGACTTTGTTCTTTGGAAGGCTGCCAAACCGGGTGAGGCCCACTGGTCGTCGCCGTGGGGTAATGGGCGTCCCGGCTGGCACATCGAGTGCTCGGCGATGTCGACCTGCTGCTTGGGTGATACCTTCGATATTCACGGTGGCGGGCCGGATCTAACCTTTCCGCATCATGAAAATGAGATTGCGCAAAGCGAAGCGGCCACCGGCAAGACCTACGTCAACACCTGGATGCACGCTGGGGCAGTGCGGGTGAACAAGGAGAAGATGTCCAAATCTCTGGGCAACTTCTTCACCATTCGCGATGTACTGGCCGAACACGACCCTGAAGTGGTGCGCTTTCTGCTGGTGGCCAGTCACTACCGTAGCCCGATCAACTATTCGGTGGACTCACTGACCGAAGCACGCAAATCGCTGACACGTTTATACACAGCGCTAGAAGGCGTCGACACTGACGCTATTGCCAGCAGTGAAGTATCCCCTTACCGAGAGCGTTTTACTCAGGTCATGGACGATGACTTCAACACGCCTGAAGCGCTGGCGGTCATGTTTGAGCTGGCGCGTGAGGTCAATCGCGCCAAGCAGGAGCAGCCCGACGAGGCCGCTAGACTTGGGGGCGAGCTCAAGCAGCTAGGGGCTATTTTGGGGCTGCTTCAGCAGGCGCCGCAAAAGTTCCTGAAAGGCACGCAGCAACAGGGTATGCCGCTTAGCGAAAGCGAGATTGAAGCGAAAATTGATCAACGTATTGAGGCGAAAGCGAATAAGGACTTCGCTCAGGCGGATGCGATTCGCGATGAGCTCGCAGCCCTGGGGATTATTCTTAAAGACTCACGCGAAGGTACTTCTTGGGTGTTAGAAGCACCTTAAATGCGGATGGCTTTATCTTAGGCTCTGACTTAAACGCTGATGGCTCTTATACTTCATAAGAGCCTCAGTAAAAAAGCCCACTTCAAAAGGAATTCCAAGATGCGCTTTTCAGCTAATCCGATCATTGCTAAGCCCCTAATCGTTGCTTGCGCCGTATCCGTTATTACCCTTTCCCAGGCCAGCGCCAGTGAGCCGGTAGTGGTGTCCTCCAAGATCGATACAGAAGGGTCGGTACTGGGTGAGCTGATCATTCAGACTTTGGAACGCAACGATATTGCTACTGAGAACCGCTTACAGCTTGGTGGTACTAGCGTTGTGCGTTCGGCATTAGAGGCTGGCGAAATTGATGTATACCCTGAGTACACGGGCAATGGTGCCTTCTTTTTTGATATGGGCGACAGCCCGGTGTGGAACGATGCGGATCAAGCGTTTGAAACCGTTAAAGAGCGTGACGCGGAACGAGGCTTGGTCTGGCTGAAGCCAGCTAGCGCTAACAACACTTGGGCAATGAGTGTCCGCGAAGACGTAGCCACTGAAAATGAGTTGGTCAGTTTAGAAGACCTCGCGGCCTATCTGGCGGAAGGGGGGGAGTTCAAGTTTGCCGCCAGCGCTGAATTTGTTGAATCCGCACAGGCGTTACCTGCGTTTCAGGAAGCCTACGGTTTTGAATTGAGCGATGAGCAACTGTTGGTGCTGTCGGGTGGCAATACGGCTGCCACCATGCGCGCCGCCGCCCAGCAAACCAGTGGCGTTAACGCCGCCATGACCTATGGCACCGACGGTGGTTTAAGTGCACTGGGTCTGGTTGTACTGGAAGATACCAAAGGCGTGCAGCCCGTTTACCAGCCTGCCCCCGTGGTGCGTAAAAGCGTGATGGAAACGTATCCCGAAATGGAAGCGCTGCTCAACGAGGTCTTTTCCACCCTTGATCTGGTCACTCTGCAAACGCTAAATGCAGATGTTGCCGTTAACGGGCTGTCACCGACCCAAGTGGCCAGCGACTATCTGGATACGCTAGCTGATTAATGTGTTTATGCCTGGGATAACTAATTAATGTCGTTACTGGATGCATTGCCCACCCCGCGGCTTCGCTGGGATGGGCGGCACCCTAACACTGTGCTTGTTAGCCTCAGTCTTATCATGCTGGCCGCATTCTGGGGTCTGGACGTGGTTAGCATGGCTCCCAATCGGATTGTTCAGGGAACGAGCTACAGCGCGCTTGAGGCCTTAGGCTGGCCCGGCGCGCTGTTAGCCACATTACTGCTCAGTTTCACTGGCATGTTAGCGTGGCAGCCGAGCCGCCGGCATTATCGCGCTCTGCTAGCCAACGTCATGATGTTGATGGCGCTCATGCCCGTAGGGTTAATGGCCAGCAGCTATTTACTGATTGACCCTGATTTGCCCCAGGCGCGCTTGGGACTGGGAGCAGCATATTGGGTAGTGCTGTTTGTATTACTACTGTGCTTAATTGAAATACGCTTACGCTTAAATCTCACCCGTCTCTGGCCCACGCTGCTGTTATGTGGCGTGGCGTTGGTGTGGTGGCTGTGTGCTACTTTGTGGATGGATAGCCTTGCCCTGGTGCAGGAGTTCAAGGCGCGTGATCAGCAGTTTCTGAGAGCTATTGGTCAGCACGTAACGCTGGTTGGGGCTGCCGTCAGTATTAGCGTGGTGGTTGGCTTAGTACTAGCGATGCTGATGCGCCGCTATGCACGGCTGCAGAAAGGCGCTTTCGCAGTACTCAATTTTCTACAAACCATTCCCAGTCTTGCCTTGTTTGGCCTGCTACTGGCGCCGCTTGCTTGGCTTGCTGCCAACGTGCCATTGCTAGGCCAGCTTGGCGTTAGTGGGATCGGTACGACGCCTGCCTTGATCGCACTGATTGCCTATAGCCTGCTCCCCATGGTGCGTAACACCTATATCGCTCTTGAAGAAGTAAGCCCCGATACCCTGGAAGCCGCCAAGGGGATGGGAATGCGTGCTGGCCAGCGTTTTTGGCAGGTGCGGCTACCGCTGGCGCTGCCGGTGCTACTTGAAGGGGTGCGTATTACCACGGTTCAGGCCATTGGTCTCACTGCCGTAGCCGCTTTGATCGGGGCGGGTGGGCTTGGCACCTTTATTTTTCAGGGCCTGGGTCAAGCAGCCATGGACATGGTTCTGCTTGGCGCACTGCCCATTTTAATGCTGGCTCTGGTCGTGGATGCGGGCTTGGGCGCCCTGGCAGAAGCACTGCGCCCCGGAGGAACACGATGATTGAGCTTTCCCATGTCTCAAAGCGATTTGGTGAAGAAACCGCGGTGGATGATATTTCGCTGCGTGTGCCTAAGGGCAAATTTTGTGCGCTGGTAGGTACCTCCGGCTGTGGTAAATCGACCACGCTGCGCATGATCAATCGCTTAATCGAGCATAGCGAGGGTGACATTATTTTGGATGGCCAGGCCATTGAGGTGTATGACCCGGTAAAGCTACGCCGCCGGATTGGTTATGTCATTCAGCACACCGGTTTGTTCCCTCACTGGAACGTGGCACGCAATATTGGTCTGGTACCGCGTTTATTGAAGTGGTCAGCCGCCGATGTCCAGGGACGGGTCGAAGAGTTGATGGACTTGCTAGGCTTGCCTGTTGGGGAGTTTGCGCATAAATATCCTCACCAGCTTTCAGGTGGGCAGGCGCAGCGAGTTGGGGTGGCAAGGGCATTAGCCGCCGACCCTGATATTTTGCTGATGGACGAACCTTTCGGCGCCCTTGATCCGATTACCCGTGAAAAGCTGCAGGATGAGCTGGCCAAAATACAGGCGCGGCTGCACAAAACGGTGGTCTTCGTGACCCATGACATGGATGAAGCCCTCAAACTCGCGGATCACCTGGTAGTGATGCGCGAAGGACGAATCGTGCAGCAGGGCTCTCCGCTGGCGCTGCTGCAACAGCCAGCCGACTCGTTTGTCGAGTCACTGTTGGGAGGGCTTGAACGGGGGCTCAAACAGGCTGCTTTAACCCGCGTTAAAGACCACATGACCTCCATGGGACCGACTCTACCCGCCCAGTCGCGCATACCCGCAGATTTCTCACTGCGTCAAGCGCTTTCCATGATGCTGCGCGACCATAGCGATAGGCTTACGGTTGTCGATCAGCACGATGTCCCCATTGGCGAGCTATCGTTGCGCAGGATTATCAAGGAAGCACAACTGGATAAAGGAAGTGCGCGTGAGTAGTTCGCTGAGTATCGCGCAGCCACGCAAAAGAGCCCCGCTGTGGCTGTGGCCACTGGTGTGGGGAGCACTGCTGCTGCTCAGCGTGGTGGCCATGTCCGCTGCCGAGCCGCTGTTTCGCTGGGTAGAACCTGATGCAAGGCAGGTGATTTATGACCGTGCTGATTTCTATGTACTGCTGGGCCGCCACCTACTTGTGGTGGGTATAGCGGCGATTGTGACCGTTGTCGTAGGCGTATCAGCTGGCATTGTGGTGACTCGCGAGCGTGGCAGCGATTTTTTGCCGCTGGTCGGCCAGTTGGCCTCGCTGGGACAAACCTTTCCACCAGTGGCCGTGCTGGCGCTGGCGGTACCTGTACTCGGATTTGGTACCTTGCCCATCATTGTCGCCTTGATGCTGTATGGCATGCTGCCCATCGTGCGTAATACGCTTGCCGGGCTGCAGGAGGTTGATATCGACATAAAGACCGCCGCACACGCCATGGGCATGACGCCGAAACAGACATTGCGGCATGTCGAGCTGCCGTTGGCGGCCCCGGTCATCCTGGCGGGCATTCGCACCTCCGTCACCATTAATATCGCCACGGCTGCTCTGGGGGCGACTGTTGGGGCCAGCAATCTTGGCGACCCGATTATCTCCGGCATCGTTAACGGTAATATGGCCTATGTAGTTCAGGGAGCGTTGACCATTGCGCTATTGGCATTGACGGTCGACAGCCTGTTTGAAGTGCTACAACAACCACTTCGCTCTCGTCTCTCTGCGGCTTAAGTTGTATCCCTAAAGTTCTTGTGCTGCGTTACTGTCGCAGTAGTTGTATTTGACTCATGCCAGATAAATCCACTGGCAAAATTGGTCAATACCAACAACACTGCCCTCAAAAGGGGTAAAACAAGGACAATAATGATGACTGAGTACGTGCACCAGCCGGACTTTATGACCGGCGACGAATTTTCGATTCCCACCTTTAGCCTGCTCTGTCCGGAAGGCGAGCTACATGACGGCGCCATTGAACCGGCGCTTGAGCGTGATCATGCCCGGCGCATTTACCAGGCAATGCTGGCCACGCGTATTCTCGACGAACGAATGATGGCAGCCCAGCGTCAGGGGCGGCTTAGTTTCTATATGCAGTGTACGGGGGAAGAGGCCGCCGTAGTGGGCGCAACTGCCGCGCTTGATGATGCCGACATGATCATGGCCCAGTACCGCGAGCAGGGCGCCTTGATGTATCGCGGCTTCTCGATCGACGAATTCATGAACCAGCTGTTTGGCAACGAGCTGGATTACGGCAAAGGCCGTCAAATGCCGATCCACTATGGGTCGCGCAAGCTTCACTACATGACCATCTCTTCCCCCCTGGCCACCCAGATTCCACAGGCTACTGGCTACGCTTACGGCCAAAAGCTCGCCGGTAATGGTCATTGCACGTTAACTTTTTTTGGTGAAGGCGCTGCCTCTGAGGGCGATTTCCACGCCGCGCTCAACATGGCTTCGGTACATCAGGTGCCAGTGATTTTCTTCTGCCGTAACAACGGCTATGCCATTTCCACGCCTGCCGTAGAGCAGTTCGCCGCCGATGGTATTGCCCCACGAGCGTTTGGGTACCATATGCACGTGATACGCGTGGACGGCAATGACGTGTTGGCGGTCTATGAGGCCACTCGTCAGGCGCGCAAGATTGCCGTTGAGCGTAACCAGCCTGTCTTGATCGAGGCCATGAGTTATCGTCTGGCTGCTCACTCCTCTTCGGATGACCCCTCCGGCTATCGCTCCAAGGATGAAGAAGAGGTATGGCGCGCCAAAGACCCCGTGCTGCGGCTAAAAAAATGGCTGTTGAAAAAGCAGTGGTGGAGTGAGGAAGAGGAGAGTACCCAGCAAGAAGCCCTGCGCCGGGAAGTGCTTGATACGTTAAAACGTGCCGAGAAGCGCGCATCGCCTCCGCTTGAGAGTTTGATCAGCGATGTCTATGCCGACATTACACCTGCGCTGCAGCGTCAGTTTGATCAACTGAAGCGCCATATTCGTCGCTATCCAGACGCTTATCCACGCGGGGCGAAATCGCTGGATCTGGACGTGGGCACTGACACTGATTCGCAGGGAGAGGCGTAACATGGCCACAATGAACATGCTTCAGGCGATCAATAATGCGCTCGATATCGCCATGGCAGAAGATGAAAAGGTCATTTGCTTTGGTGAGGATGTGGGGATTTTCGGCGGTGTCTTCCGGGCGACAAGCCATCTGCAGGAAAAGTACGGCAAGGCTCGCTGTTTCAATACACCGCTAGTGGAGCAGGGCATTATCGGCTTTGCCAATGGTTTGGCGGCCCAAGGCTCGGTACCAGTCGCGGAAATCCAGTTTGCTGACTATATCTTTCCTGCGTTCGACCAAATCGTTAACGAAACGGCCAAGTTCCGCTATCGCTCGGGGGATCTGTTTAATGTGGGTGGGCTGACCATTCGTACCCCCTACGGCGGCGGTATCGCCGGCGGGCTCTACCACTCTCAATCCCCGGAAGCCTATTTCACCCATACCCCCGGTTTGAAAGTGGTCGTGCCGCGTAACCCCTATCAAGCCAAGGGACTGCTGCTTGCCGCCATTCGGGATCCGGACCCGGTATTGTTTCTGGAGCCCAAGCGGCTTTACCGCGCATCGGTAGGTGAAGTGCCCGAAGAGGATTATCAGCTACCCATTGGTGAGGCCGAGATCACCAAGGAGGGCACCGACATTACCGTGGTGGGCTGGGGTGCGCAGATGGAAGTGATTGGCAAAGCCGTTGAGCTGGCCGAAGAGCAGGGGATCGCCTGTGAAGTGATCGACCTGCGCTCACTACTGCCTTGGGACGCGGACACTGTTGTGGAATCAGTGCTCAAGACCGGCCGGTTGGTCGTGAGTCATGAAGCACCTTTAACCGGTGGTTTTGCCGGTGAAATTGCCGCCACCATTCAGGAACGTTGTTTTCTCTATCTGGAATCGCCCATCGCCCGGGTGACAGGGCTGGATACGCCTTTTCCGCTGGTGCTGGAGAAAGAGTATCTGCCCGATCACCTGAAGATTTTTGAAGCGATTCGCGAAAGCGTCAACTTTTAGCGCTGAGGAGGAGAACAACAATGAGCGATTTTTTACTGCCTGATATTGGCGAAGGCATTGTCGAGTGCGAAGTCGTCGAATGGCGCGTCGCTGAAGGCGATCAAATTGAAGAAGACCAGCCCATCGTTGAAGTCATGACCGACAAAGCGCTGGTGGAAATTACCGCCCACGAAGCCGGTGTCGTCACCAAGCTTTATGTGGCCCAGGGTCAGATTGCCAAGGTGCATGCTCCCTTATACGCCTATCAGGCCGAAGGAGAAGTACAAGTCGAGCCCAGCAAGCCGGTGGATACCCCGGATGCCTCACCGTCTACACCAACCACAAGTACCGATACGGCAGTGGATAAAGCTGCAGCGCACACAGCCGCAGCGCCAACCGCGCCAGCGTTGGCCACCCACGGGAAAGTACCCGCCAGCCCCGCGGTGCGAAGATTGGTGCGAGAGCATCAGCTCAATCTGACCGATATCGCAGGCAGTGGTAAAGATGGTCGTGTGCTTAAGGAAGACGTATTGGCGCACCTTGAACAGCCTGCTGGCGCAGCCATGACATCGTCGCAGGCTGTTCCATCTAGTAGTGTAGAGGAAGCGCCCAGGGTGGAGCCGTTACGCGGCGTGCGGGCGGTAATGGCCAAACGAATGGTGGAGTCGGCCAGCACGATTCCTCATTTTCATTATGGTGAAGAGATTGACGTAACAGCGCTGTTGGCAATGCGTGAGCGTTTGAAACCAGTGGCAGAGTCAAAAGGCGAGCGGCTAACGCTAATGCCGTTCTTTATGAAAGCCATGGCGTTAGCGATCTCAGAAGAACCCATTGTAAACGCACAGTTAAATGCGGCGGGTGACGCGCTGCACTACTTCTCCCAGTGTAATATCGGCATGGCAGTGGATAGCAAGGCAGGCCTCATGGTGCCCAATGTCAAACGCGTCGAACGCTTATCCTTGCTTGAGATTGCCCGGGAAGTGGCGCGGCTAACTACGGCGGCACGGGAAGGACGCGTTGATCAAGCGGATCTTAAAGGCGGAACCATCAGTATTTCCAATATTGGTGCGCTCGGTGGCACCTACGCGGCTCCTATCATCAACGCACCGGAAGCCGCTATCGTTGCTATAGGTAAAACACAGTGGCTGCCCAGGTTCGATGCGAAGGGCGAGGTTCAGCGACGTGCCATCATGACCATTACCTGGGCAGGGGATCATCGCTTCATCGATGGCGGCACCATTGCGCGCTTCTGTAATAGCTGGAAGGGCTTTCTGGAAGATCCCGAGACCATGTTGCTTCACTTGGGTTAGCAAGGCGACTTATGTCCCAGGCACCGCTTCAGCAGTTTTATATCCCCGAAGAGCAGTCGGTTTATCTGTTGAGCCATCATGATGCCCGCAAGCTCAAGGACTGGGTGGCGCTGTGCCAGGCGCAGCTCACCCAGCTGGGTTACCAGGGTATCGAACTGATCGGCAAGGGGGCCTATGGCTTTGTATTCGGCGGTAGTGCACCCCACCAGGGGGCTAACGCTCATTATGTCTTCAAGTTCTCGCGTATTACCCTACCGACGCATCTGCAGGAGCGCCTTGAGGAGGAGGCGTTCATGCTCGGCCAGGTGTCGCACCCGCGAATCCCCGGCTTGATTGCCTACCAGCGCTCACGAGGGCAGTCGATCCTTGTGATGGAGCGTGCCTCCGGCTGGAATCTCGAGCAGGTGTCGCTGCGGCAAGGGCGACTCCCTCCACGCTTAATCGTGCGTATCGCGTCGCAGCTGGCGGATATCCTCATTGCGCTGCGCCGGGAGTCTGGCCGCCAGGCGCGTCCCGTCGTACACGGAGATATCAAGCCCTCCAATTTGGTCTTTGACCCTGAACAAGAGGTGATTGCCCTGATTGACTGGGGCTCATCGGTCTTTGCCCAGCTGGACGCCCAACTGCAGTTTGTGGGCGCCAATGTCATGGAGCTGATGTCGGATAATCTGCAGCAGACCAATGCCCGCCTGGGCGATGTCTACTTTATCGGTGAAGAACAGTTGAATGGCGCGCTCTCTTCGCCGCGTTTTGATGAGCAGGGCACTGCAGGCACCTTATACGCACTGGCGTCGGCTCAGTCCTGCCGTTTTGGGCATCGTGCCATTCCCGCCAGCTCCCTGGGACTGCCCATGGAATTTGCGCGTACGCTGGATGGCATGCTGGATCCCGATCCACAAACCCGTCGTAAAGCGGGCGACTACTTTTTGGCCAACATGGCACGCATGGCTAAGGTAGTGATGATTGATCTCCCCGAATCGGTAAAGGTGCCGCTAGTGCCGGTATGGGCAAGACCTGCCCGGCAGGAGATCGATACGGTCGTCTACAGCTCGCGGAAGGCCTTCTTGCGTGAAGCAAATGCCCAGGAAACACTCAATGACGTCAACGATGTGCAGCTTGATCGCTACTACAAACAGTTCATGCAGGGCATGGGGGAAACCGAAAAAGCCTTTCTGGCCTCCGTCAGCCGGTTGGGCAAGTATCCAGTGGTAGGTGGGTTGGCGGTACGCTGGGAGCGAGAAGGGGTCTATATCGACTCTTCGCTCAACCTCCATGACCCGGCACTGAAGCCCGCCTTTATTGAAGCAGTGAACAATATGGTGCACCTGGCACGCGCCATTCATCGTCAAGGGGTATTTAAGAGCTGCCTGTTCAATGCTCGCCAAACGCTTCATCTGGAGCGTGCCTCCGTCGATGAAGCGTTTGTCAGCGAACCCAGCATGACCATTGGCTACGAGCTAAGCGCAGTGCCGGAGCTAGAGGACCGCACCCGTCAACACAGCTACTTTGAGGACGGTCCCGATCCGGAGGAACTGCTGGTGCTGCCGGAGGCGATCATGCACGTATTGCAGCAGCTCAACGATATCCACCATACCGGCATGATCATTTTTGAAGCATTACCTCAGCACCTCAAGATTCACAGCTATTATCGCCTGCTGGATCCGGCTAGAGAGGTCGAGTTCCGCACGCTGCTGGCACGTATTCTAGCTTCTGTAGACCAAATAGTGGATCTAGGCGTATCGGGCTACATGAAGATGCCCTACAAGGACACCCGCTACTTCCCCCACCTGGAAAGCCAGCCCGAACGCTACTACCCCCGTGACCCGCGGGAGTATGTTAGAAAAGTATCAAAGTAATAAGCGCAGCCAGACGATGGTCTTTTTGTGACAAATAATGCCTTCACTTTACAAAGAAAATTCGCGCCAGGCGGCGTAGGTACTTAGAAAAACACGCCCGGTTAGCGCATCCAAAAAGTCACTTTTCTTGAGCTGATCCATCACCGGCCCTTTTACTTCTGACAAGTGCAGTTTCACATCGGAGTCTTTTAAGCGTGCATTGATCGCATCCAAGCTCTCTAGCGCCGAGGCATCGATCAGATTAACCGCCGAACAGATTAGCACCACGTGCTCAAGCTCTGGATGACTCGCCACTAGGTTATAGACGGTGTCTTCCAAATAGCGGGCATTGGCAAAATAGAGGCTCTCATCAATGCGCAGCAGGGCCACATTATTGACCGTCTCCACATCGTGGCGGGTGGTGTTGCGAAAGTGTTCAGTGCCAGGAACACGACCTACCAAGGCGCTATGAGGACGGCTGGTACGGTACAAGAACAACGCAATGGATAACGTGACACCGCTGAGGATACCGGCTTCAACGCCTTCGATCAGCGTGAGTAGAATGGTCACTGCCATCGCGGCAAAGTCGCTACGCGAGTAGCGCCAGGTTTGCCGCAGCATAGGGATATCCACCAACGTCAGTATAGATACCGTGATGGTGGCGGCCAGGGTCGCAATTGGCAGGTAGAAGAGCCAACCGGTAAAGGATAGTGTTACCAGTGCGATACCCAGGGCCGCAAACGTGCCTGCGGCAGGTGTCTGGGCGCCCGCATCGAAGTTAATAACGGTACGCGATAGCCCCCCGGTGACCGGCATGCCGCTAGAAAAACCGGCGGCCAAATTGCTGGCCCCAAGGCCCACCAGTTCTTGATTAGGCGAGATACGCTGGCGCCGCTTGGCTGCCAACATCTGCCCCATGGAGACCGACTCTACAAACCCTACCAGGCTGATCAGTAGTGCAGGAATCACCAGTGCTCGCCACAGCGAGTAGTCTCCCCAGGGAAAACTCAGCGCTGGCAGGCCGCCAGGTATCTGGCCAACCACATTGACGCCCTTCTCCGCCAGCTGCCAGTGCCAGGTCACCAGAGTGGTAATAACCACTGCAAAGACGGGGCCAGCTTTTGCAATCAAGTCCGCTAGAGGGAGAGGCAAGCCCGCTTTATGCAGGGTGGCTTTACCATGGCGGCGCAATACAATCAGAAATACCAGGGTACCGCCGCCGATTATCAGGGTGGGTAAGTTGAAGGATGCCAGGTTGGGTACCAAGGTAACCAGGCGTTCCACCAGGGTAAAACCACTACTTTCGATGCCCAGCAAACTGCCGAGTTGGCTGGCTGCGATCAAAATACCCGATGCGGTTAAAAAGCCGGAGATCACTGGATGGCTAAGAAAATTACTGAAAAAGCCCATCTTCAGCAGGCCCATCACCACCAGCATGCCGCCAGAAAGCAGTGACAATATCAGCGCTGCCTGTAAATACGTTTCCGTGCCGGTTGCTGCGACAGACGACAGGGCCGCACCCGTCATCAATGCGATAATGGCGACCGGCCCAACCGCTAGGGTTTTGCTGGTACCAAATAGAGTATAAACCAGTTGCGGCAGGATGCTGGCGTACAAGCCAACCACTGCCGGCAGCCCAGCTAGTAGTGCATAGGCGAGTGACTGAGGAATAACCATCACGGTGACAATCAGCCCCGCTAAGAGGTCGGCCCCCAGCAGACGTTTATGATAATGGGGGAGCCACGTCAGAATGGGAAAATAGCGCTTTAGCATGAATTCCATAGGGTGTAGGAGTGTCAGGATAAAGAGAGTAAGGGATATTCCCATTCATTGCAGTGCTTATATTCATTTGCACGGCGCTAATCCAATGATGACCAAGGGCTTATGTGCTTTCCGTCTTCCCCCAAAGTGCTACTTCTTTCATTAGCATAACCCGTTAAGATTAAGCACAAAGGAGAGTTAAACCTCCTCACTAAGGCTGTTTGATACTCAACAACATCAATAAAAGAGTACTGCTCATGAGTGTACTGCTATTGCTGGTTCCAGTGCTGATGGTGGCGTTGTCGGTTGGTCTTGCCGCTCAAGGCGGCGTGTGGATTTATGTCGCTCTGTTATGTGCCGCATTGGGGGGCGGTGCAATGCTGTTAACGGCTTTTGAGCGTGTATATCGCGCCGATCAACGGCGCCTTGAGCAGTACCAACGTGGCTTTAAATCTCTGCGTGATTACCGTTCGCTGCGTGCCATGGCCTACCGATTGATGAATCGCGCTAGCAGTACCGCGATTGCTTCGGCAGAAGTCTCCCACTATGCCGACCTGATGGACCAGCGCCTGACCCAACAAGAGACCATGGTCCGAGAGGCTTCCACCAGCATGACGGCCATTAATGCGGCTATTATGCAGGTCAGTGCAAGCGCCAGCCAAGTGGCGGCACTGGCAGAGAGCGCCCGTGAAGCCAGCCACCATAACCATGCGGAGCTGGACGATATCATCCAGGATATGAGTGATGTCGCCGAGCGCTCTAATCAGGCACTGGACATGCTGACCGCTCTGAACGAAAAAATTGAACGTGTGCGTAACGTCACCTCAATGATCGAGGATATCGCCGAGCAAACCCACCTTCTTTCGCTTAATGCATCCATCGAAGCGGCACGGGCGGGGGAGCATGGGCGCGGCTTTGCAGTAGTCGCTGGAGAAGTGCGCAACTTGGCGTTAAAAACCTCCACCGCGACGCAAAGTGTCGACGAGCTGGTGAAAGACATGCACGAGAGCGGCCAATCGGTGGTCACCACCATGGGCCATTTAATGACCCGTATCAGCGAACGTTCGAAAGGATTACAAGTAGTTGGCAATAGTCTGGGGACGATTACGCAGGAATTTGACCAGGTACAGAGTGAAATTACCCGCGTCGCCGATGCCATGGAAAATACTCGCCAACACAGTCAAACCGTGGCGGACAGCCTGAGCCAACTGGAAGATGACGTGGATGAAGGCAACCGCAATATGCACGATTTGGCTGAGCAGGCCCGGGCGTTGATGGAAGCCGCTGAAGGGGTCGATGGGGAACTGGCTCAACAGCATTTAGAAGGGCGACACCAGCAGGTGTTTCATGCCGCGCGATCAACTGCCGATAAGTTGGGCAAGATGCTCGAAAAAGCGATTGCCAGTGGTGAACTGTCAGAAACTAAACTGTTCCAGCCCCATTACGAGCAAATTCCCGGTACTCAGCCGCCACTTTATAAAACCGGTTTTGATACCTTTACCGATAAGCACCTACCCACTTTGCAAGAGCCAATGCTGAAACAGCTGGGTCTGAGTTACGCCATTGCCTGCGACCGTAAAGGCTATGTGCCGACCCATAATCAGGCAGTCAGTCGTGAGCCTACGGGTGACTACGCTCACGATCTCAAATATTGCCGTAGTAAGCGGATATTCGATGACCCGACTGGTAGCCGCTGTGGCGCCCATGAAAAGCCGCTGTTGCTGCAGACCTACAAGCGGGATACCGGAGAAATCATGCACGACCTTTCAGTGCCAGTGTATGTGCAGGGCAAGCATTGGGGTGGCTTCCGGGTGGGTTATCAGCCGGAACGGATCACGGCATCGGCGCCTATGCTGAAAGGCGCCGCAGACGCCAACTCACCACCACTTGCTCTAACTAGCCGCCGCGTAGCGCGGGCGTGACTGCCACGCTGACCAGGAGTAGAGCGCAAGCCCCACCCAGATAAGCACAAAGGTCGCCAATTGGATAAGCCCCAGGGGCTCACCGAAAACGGTTAACGCGATCAGGAATTGAATACTCGGGTTGATATACATCAAAAAGCCCAGGGTAGCCAAACGCAACCGGCGGGCCGCACCGGCAAAGGCCATTAACGGCAGCGCAGTTAAAGCCCCACTGGCGACCAGTAAACTGGTGGTTGAAGTGTTCTGTAAAAAATGTGAAGTGTCGTTCCAGCTTAGCCAGGTCAAGGCGATCAGGGCGAGGGGAAATAGCAACAGAGTTTCCACAAATAGCCCTGATAGGCCGTCTAGCGGCACCTGCTTACGAAACAGGCCGTAACTACCGAAGCTCAACGCCAGCAGCAAACTGATCCAGGGCAGTTCGCCAAGCATTACAAACTGGGTGGCAATCGCAATGCTTGCTAGCCCCAGCGCCACCAGTTGCAGTTTAGCCATCACTTCTCGCAACACCAGCATGCCGAGTGCGACGTTCACCAACGGCGTCAGGAAATAGCCTAAACTCGCCTGCAAGACCTGTTTGGATTCCACCGCATAGATATAGAGACCCCAGTTGAACGCGATTAATAGCGCACAGGCCAGTACACGACCAAGTTTTTTTGGTTCGCCCAAAGCAGCAACAACGGGAGGCCAGCGGCGTAACAGGGTAATCAGACCCACCAAAAACAGGCAGGCCCAGATAATGCGGTGAATCAATATTTCAAAGGCGGGAACGCCGTCAAATAAGGCAAAAAAGAGCGGAAAACAGCCCCACATGGTATAGGCGGTTAGCCCAAACATAACGCCTTTGACGGCTTCGGGATCACGTGTTGGAGTAGGAAGCATAGCCGCCTCATTATTTAAAGATGCTAATCTAGCATAAACGTTGCAATAAGACTGGCGGAACGGAGGTGTTTAATGACTAAACTTAGATCCAGCTTGGTGCAGTGCGATCTGCGCTGGGAAGACCCACAAGCCAACCACGCTCATCTTGAGGAGTTACTCGGTGAGCTGGATAGCCGTGATACCGACCTTATTGTTTTGCCTGAAATGTTTGCCACCGGCTTTACCATGAATTCCCGTGAAATGGCTCAGCCGATGGCCGAAAGCCAAAGTGTGACTTGGTTGCAGACCCAGGCGCAGGCCCGAAACTGCGTGATGACTGGCAGCGTGGCGATCGAAGAGAATGGCGAATTTTATAATCGCTTGATATGGGCAACGCCGGAGGGCGACTTAACCCACTACGACAAGCGCCACTTATTCCGTATGGCTGGCGAGCATGAGCGCTACGGCATGGGCAGTGAACGCAAAGTGGTGGAGCTCAACGGCTTTAAGCTGCTGTTAAGCGTTTGCTATGACCTGCGTTTTCCGGTGTGGATGCGCCAGCAGCCAGCAGAAGGTGAGCATTTCGAGTATGATGCGCTGCTGTGTATCGCCAATTGGCCAGCACCGCGTCGTCACCCCTGGCGTACGCTGCTACAGGCCCGTGCGGTAGAGAACCTAAGCTATGTGATTGGCGTTAATCGCGTTGGAGAGGATGCCAAAGGGCTGGCCTATAGCGGCGACTCCTTATTGGTCGACTTCAAAGGCGAACCGTTAATTGATAAACCTGCCCATACCCCGTTTATAGAGACGGGCACGCTGGATAAAACTGCCCTTGATGCTTTTCGTGAAAAATTTCCTGCCTGGCAAGATGCCGACCATTTTAAGCTGCTGCCAGGAGTGGGTTAATGATGCGCCTTGATCGCTTTTTAAGTGAAACCTCACCGTTAACCCGTAGCCTCGCCAAGCGAGCACTGAAGAACGGCGAAGTCACCCTCAATGGTGAGCCGATCAAGCAATCGGCTACTCAAATCGATACCGATAACGATGTGGTTGTTCTTAATGGCGAGCGGCTGGCGCTGGTAGGCGTACGCTATATTATGCTGCACAAGCCGGTGGACGTTGAGTGTAATGCCCGCCGTGGCCTTTACCAGCGCGCAATCGACCTGATTGATCTGCCCAAAGCCGAACGCTTACAGCCGGTGGGGCGCTTGGATGTGGATACGACGGGCCTGCTGTTGTTAACCGATGACGGCCAGTGGTCGCACCGTGTGACCTCGCCGCGCCACCGCTGCGCCAAGGTCTATATCGCAGAGCTTGCTGAGCCCATGGAGGGTGCAGCGGCTGAGTGGGCGATTGGCCAGGTGGCGGATGGCCTGATGCTGGATGGCGAAGAAACCCCGACCCAGCCCGCCACGCTAAGGCTGCTATCGCCCACCCAGGCGGAGCTAACGATTACCGAAGGGCGCTACCACCAGGTAAAGCGAATGTTTGCCGCCTTAGGGAATCATGTGAACTCTCTGCACCGCAGCTCCATCGGTGATTTAGCCTTGGATGCCAACCTTGCGCCCGGCGAGTGGCGTGAGTTGACTGACGACGAAATTGCGCTGTTCTGAATACTTCGTAAGTATTCTTTAGCCGCCGCCTGAAAGGGTGGGCGGCTTTATTTTAATTGAATATTTATACCGTTATCTTGTAAGTTCGACTCCAGTAATTCCCAGGTTTTCGTGCCAATCAGAAAGAGAGGTCGCAAGTTAGAACGACCTCCTGCCAATAGCGGTTAGCCGTTGCTAACTACTAAGGTGATAAGTACTAATGTGATAAGTACTAAGAAGCTGAATTTTAAGGGGCTTAACTTTAAGGGGCTAGGTGAGCAGCGGCAATCAGCGCTTGGGTATAGGCGTGTTTGGGCGCAGAAAGCACGTCCAGGCAGGGGCCTTGTTCGACCACTTCGCCATCTTTGAGCACTATAATGCGATGGGCCATGGCGCGAATAACAGCAAGATCGTGACTAATGAACAGATAACATAACTGCCTACGGGCCTGAAGGTCGCGCAGCAGGGTAACAAGCTGCTTCTGTACCGTGCGGTCTAATGCAGAAGTGGGTTCATCAAGCACCAGCAGTTCTGGCTCCAGAATGATCGCTCGGGCCACGGCAATGCGCTGGCGTTGACCACCGGAAAACTCATGGGGGTAGCGCGCAGCACAGCTCTCGGGCAAACCCACTTCTTGAAGGGTTTGGTTAACCCGCTGGGTGACTTCTTTGTCAGTCAGGTGTGGGTAATGAAAGCGTAGCCCCTCACTGACAATATCGAAGACCGGCATGCGCGGCGAAAGGGCGCCATAGGGGTCCTGAAACACCATCTGAAAACGGTGGCGCTGGCGTCGCAAATCATCACCGGACAGGGAGCTTAGTTTGTCGTTGCCAAGGGTAACATCGCCTTGGCTAGTGACCAGCCGCATGACTGCCGACGCCAGCGTGGTTTTGCCCGACCCTGACTCCCCTACAATGCCCAGGGTCTCGCCCGGCGTGATCTGAAAATCGGTGGGCTGAACTGCCACAAACGCAGGCGGCTGGCGCTTGAACAAGCCGGTCTTGGGGCGCTTGAAGCTTACGCTCAACTGACGAGCCGTTAACAGCGGTGGCGCTTGCTTAATGGCCTGGGGTCTGCCTTCCGGCTCGGCGGCGAGCAGCGCTTTGGTGTAATCACTTTGCGGGTGTTGAAAGACCTGCTCAACCGGCCCGATTTCCTGTATCCGCCCCTGATGCATGACGCAGATGCGATCCGCGTGACGGCGTACCAGGTTCAAGTCATGACTGATAAACAGCATGCCCATGGCGTGGTGGTCGCGCAGTTCACGCAGCAGGGCAAGTATCTCCTGCTGCACCGTCACGTCCAGGGCGGTGGTGGGCTCATCGGCAATCAGCAGAGAGGGATTGTTGGCAATCGCCATAGCAATCATCACCCGCTGGCGCTGTCCGCCCGAAAGCTGATGAGGCCAAGCATCCAGCAGTTCTTCCGGGCGCGGCAGTTTCACTTGTTGGAGTAGCGCTTTGCAGCGTTGGCGGGCCGTCTGGCCACGCAAGCCCTGATGCAGCCGCAATGCTTCGCCAATCTGCTTGCCAACCCGATGGAGCGGATTAAGTGACGTCATCGGCTCCTGAAAAATGAAACCGACACGATTACCGCGCACGTCGTTCCACTGGTCCTGGGTCAATGTCGACAGATCGGTATCACCCAGCCAACGCTCGCCCTTGACGGTGGCATTGCTGGGCAAGAGGTTGATCATCCCGAGCGCAGAGACTGATTTTCCCGACCCGGACTCCCCGACAATCGCCAGGGTTTCACCCGCATTGAGGGTGAGCGATAGCGCATGCACCACGGGCGTATCATCGAAGGCAATGCTGAGATTCTCGATGCGCAGGAGCGGGTTAGGCATTTTGTGTCTCCTGGGCAGGGCCAGCCTGGCGCTGTTGTACGTGACGGGGGTCGAAGGCGTCGCGCAAGCCTTCGCCAATGAACACTAGTAGCGAAAGCATGATTGCCAGGGTCATGAACGCCGTGATGCCCAGCCAGGGGGCATGTAAGTTGTTCTTGCCCTGCGCTGCCAGTTCGCCCAGCGAGGGCGCGCCGGGGGGCAGGCCGAAACCGAGAAAATCCAGCGCGGTCAGGGTGCCGATGGCACCGGTAAACAGAAACGGAATAAAGGTTAGCGTCGCGACCATGGCATTGGGCAGTACGTGGCGCCACATGATCAGGCGCGAGGGCAGCCCCATCGCCTTGGCGGCACGCACATACTCCAGGTTACGTGCACGCAGAAACTCGGCGCGCACGATATCGACCAGGCCAAGCCATGAGAAGAGCAGCATGATCCCCAGCAACCACCAGAACCCCGGCTGAACAAAGCTGGCTAAAATGATAAGCAGGAACAGCACCGGAAGGCCTGACCATATTTCAGTCACCCGCTGACCGATCAAATCAATCTTGCCACCAAAGTAGCCCTGTACACCACCAACCACAACGCCGATGACCAGCGAACCCGCAGTGAGCACCAGTGCAAAAGCAACCGAGAGGCGAAAGCCATAAATGACACGCGCCAATACATCACGGCCCTGATCATCGGTGCCCAGCCAGTGACGGCTATCCGGCGGTGCCGGGGAAGGGCGGGTCATGTTCATGTCCAGGGTTTGGTAGGAATACGGGATGGCTGGCCACAGCGCCCAGCCGTGCTCTTTAATCTGTTGCTGAATAAACGGATCCAGATAATCGGTACGCGTGGGAAGAAACCCGTCGAACTCGGTTTCGGGGTAATCCACCAGCAGCGGCACGTACCACTGGCCGTCGTATTGCATGACGATGGGCTTGTCGTTGGCGATCAGCTCGGCAAACAGACTAAACACAAACAGTGCAGTAAACAGCCAAAGCGATACGCGGGCACGGCGGTTGGCTTTAAAAGCCGCTAGCCGTCGGCGGGTAATGGGCGAAAAATAAGAAGAAAGAGAGGCCATGATCATGACTCCCGGGTCGAAAAGTCGATACGCGGGTCTACCCACACGTAGGTCAAATCAGAAATCAGCTTCAGGATCAGACCGATCACGGTATATAAAAACAGCGTGCCGAAAATAACCGGGTAATCCCTTTGCATCACCGCCTCAAAGCCGAGCAGGCCGAGCCCATCCAGTGAGAAGATCACTTCTATCAATAGCGCACCAGTAAAGAAAATCCCGATCATGGCAGCGGGTAGGCCAGCAATGATAATCAGCATGGCATTACGGAAAACATGGCCATAGAGCACCCGCCGCTCATCGGCGCCCTTGGCGCGAGCGGTAATCACGTACTGCTTGTGAATTTCATCTAGAAAGCTGTTTTTGGTCAGCATGGTCAGGGTAGCAAAGCTGCCAATCGAAGCCGCAATTACCGGCAGCGTGATATGCCAGAAGTAGTCCTTGACTTTCCCCCAGGCCGAAAGCTGGTCGAAGTTGGGCGAGGTTAGACCACGCAGGGGAAACAGGTCCCAGTAGGTCCCGCCAGCAAAGAGCACGATCAGCAGTATCGCAAACAAAAAGCCCGGAATGGCGTAGCCGACAATCACTAACCCCGACGACCAGACATCGAATCGGGAGCCGTGGCGTAGCGCTTTTTTAATACCCAGCGGAATCGAAATCAGGTAGACCAGCAGCGTGGTCCATAGCCCTAGCGAAATGGACACCGGCAACCGCTCAATCATCAGCTCTGTTACCGGGCGGTCGCGGAAAAAACTGGTGCCGAAATCGAGCGTGAGGTAATCCGCCATCATGCCAATAAAGCGCTCGTGGGCGGGTTTATCAAAACCAAACTGCTGTTCTAGCTGTTCGATAAAGCGTGGGTCGATACCCCGAGCGCCACGAGAATCGTCACTTACCTGCACATCGGCACCGCCCATATCCAAGCGGGTGCTGGCCATGGCGTCTGCACCCTCAAAACGTGCCAGCATCTGATCAATCGGCCCGCCCGGCGCCGCCTGAACAATAATAAAATTGAGTAGCATGATCCCAAAAAGGGTCGGAATCATTAGCAGCAGTCGGCGTAGGGTGTAGCGGGCCACAGAGCACTCCGAGGTTTATGACGATGAAACCGTTGAGGATAAGCCGTTGCGAATAAGTCGCTGTAATAAAGCCAGTCTCAGCGGCGCTGGCGCTGCAGTTCTGCTTCACGCTCGGTATCCACCCACCATGCATCCAGATCCATCGCATACTTCGGAAAGGGCTCGGGATAGCCAAACTTGTCCCAGATCGCAATGCGGGTTTCGCCTGAGTGGTAGTGAGGAATGACATAAAATCCCCAGCGCAGTACCCGATCCAACGCCCGTGTGGCGGTATCCAGTTCCTTACGACCATCGGCGCTAATGATCGCTTCCACCAGGGCATCGACCGCTGGGTGGGCGAGCGCCATCCGGTTGCGGCTTTGCGGCGCCTCGGCGGCGGCGCTGGTCCAGAAGTCGCGCTGCTCATTACCCGGGTTGTTCGACTGGGGGAAATGGCTAATCACTATGTCATAGTCGTAATTGCGCTGCCGGTTTAAATATTGATTGATATCAACGATGCGTAGCGAGGTCTGCACCCCTAGGCGGGCCATGTTACGCAGCATGGGTTGAACCACACGCTCAAGACCCGAATCGTAGAGCAGCACTTCAAGGCTGAGTGGCTGGCCGGTGGCTTGGTTGACCAGTACTCCCTCTTCAACGCGATAGCCCGCGTCGCGCAAAAGCGCCAGTGCCTTGCGTAGACGCTCGCGCAGATTGAGGGGTTGGTCAATGGGCAGCGGTTCGGTGAACAGGCGGCCAGACCCATGTGAAGCAATTAACTCTTCCCTAAACGGTTCAAGCAGTGCCAGCTCTTCTTCCGAAGGTAGTCCGGTGGCCTCCATCTCCGAGTTCTGGAAAAAGCTTTCGGTACGCCGGTAGGTATCGTAGAAAATATTGGTGTTGAGCCAAGGAAAATCGAAGGTAAGGCTTAACGCTTCGCGTACCCGTGGGTCTTGAAACTTCTCTTTGCGCAGGTTGAACACAAAGGCCTGCATCATGGAGGGATTGACGTCAGGTACCGTCAGCCGCTTCACCAAGCCCTCTTCATAGGCAGGAAAGTCGTAGCCAATCGCCCAGGTGGCCGCGCGGGCGTCCGTACGAAAATCTGTCAGGCCCGCTTTGAAGGCTTCCCAGGCGATATCGCGGTCGCGATAGTAGTCGTAAACGATGCGGTCAATGTTGTAGCGGCCAATGTTAACCGGCAAGTTTTTACCCCAGTAATGCTCATCGCGCTGATAAACAATTCGCCTGCCTGGGTCAACTTCACTGATGAGGTAGGGGCCAGAGCCAGGGTGAGCCGCCAGGGTAGGCGATGTGAACTCGCGGGGCTCCCAGTAATGGCGGGGGAGGATCGGCAGTTGAGCAACGATTAGCGGCAGTTCTCGGGAATCGGTGTCGCTGAAGGTAAAGCGCACCTGATGTTCGTTGAGGGCGATTGCCTCGTTCACGCCCGCGTAATAGCTGGCATAAAACGGATTGCCTTCTTCCCGGAGCAGGTTAAGTGAAAACACCACATCATAGGCGGTGACGGGTTCGCCATCCTGAAAGCGTGCTTCAGGGCGAAGGTCAAACTCAATCCATTCCCGGTCGGGGTCCAGGCGCACGCCTTCAGCCAATAAACCATACAGGCTAAAGGGCTCATTGGGGTTGCTGGCCATCAAGGTGTCATAAATTTGCGAAACACCAGTGGCCGGTGTGCCGCGAATAATAAACGGATTCGTTGAATCGAAGCTGCCCCCCACGGCGGTATGGGTAATAGTGCCGCCTTTGGGGGCTTGTGGGTTCACATGAGGGAAGTAGGGGAAGTCTGCCGGTAGCTCGGGGCTATCGTAAAGTGATAACCCGTGAACTGTTTCAACCGGCACCACGTTGTTGGCATCCGTATTTAAATCGCCCACCACGTTGTTACCGGCAGGGCGTTGGGAAGAATCGATAGTGGTCGTTGCTTCTGACGCCAGTATCGATACATTTATTAGCAAGCCACTGATAAGTAGAAACGCTTTCGCAAAAAACAGACCACGCGGCATTGGTAACATCCCATGTGAACAAAGCCAACTAGTAAACCCGGATTCAACGCCCTGAAAGTGTCAGTAACTGCCCCGGTTGTAAAGCGCTGGGGCGGTCAATCGAATTCCAGCGTATCAGGTCTTGTTGATCAATATTATAGCGGGCCGCTATCGCTGAGAGGCTATCGCCCCTTTCAACGCGATGCGTATCTGCGCTGTTATTTTGCGCAAGTGCTTGGCTATTGCCCTGTGTCTGACTATTGCCCTGTGACAGTTGAGCCAGCACTTGTTTATCCACTTCTTCGGGTACAAGCAACGTCTGTGCGCTGCGTGGATCGATGCTGCCATTCAGTAAACCCGGATTCAGCTCAGCCAGTGCCATTTTGCTGACATCCAGCATTTGCGAGGCTTCAGACAGACTCACTGCGTGGGCCAACTGAACTTTTGCAAAGGCGGGGTCGATGTGAATCTCAGGTAAGCTCACACCGTATTTTTCAGGATCGTTAATGATCGTAGCGATCGCCTTCAACTTGGGAACGTACTGCATGGTTTCGTAGGGCAGGGATAGATCCCAATAGTCGCCACTTAACCCTTGACCCTGTACCTGACGCTGCGCGCGATTGACAGTGCCAGCGCCTGCGTTATAAGCGGCCAGAGAAAGCATGAGGTCACCCTCGTACCACTGGTCGGCCTGCATTTCCAGGTAGTCCAGCGCGGCCTCGGTAGAGGTCAGAACATCCAAACGACCATCGTAATTACCATTACGTACTAACCCCAATGCGTCGCCGGTGCGGGGCATAAATTGCCAAAGACCTGCCGCCCCGCGGTGGCTTCGTGCACCTGGGTCGAAAGAGCTTTCGACAAACGGAATTAACGCGATTTCACCAGGTAGGCCGCGCTCACTGACTTGCTGAGTAATCCAGGCAAGCCAGGGGGTGGCGCGTTCGGTGATCGTGACAATGTTTTCAGGGCTTGAACGGTAGTGCTCAATCCATTCATCCACCCGAGCTTGAGCTTCTACTGGCAATGTTTTCTCTTGCCACTGGAAGCTTTTACGCAGGGTCGTCCAGGCATTCTGGGGTTCAAGCTCTAATGCCTCCCAAAAATGGGTTTGGAAAGGCGTAGGATAGGGCTTTGTATCGGTTGGCGACGTGGTGGTAACACCGTTAGGTAAGGCTGTCGTCGCATTTGCAGTGGTTTCATAGGCTGGAGCAGAGGCTTGTGAGCTTGCCGCAGCGGCTAACATTAGGCCCATAATTACGGTACTGCCAGCGCTCAGCATCAAGCGCTGGCGAATCGTTCGATAGGTCATAGTTGCATTCGTTTGGTTTCGATAGCGTTCTTAAAAACGGTTCTTCCACTCGCGCAGAGTGGTAAACGTAGCGAGATCAGTATCATTAACACCCTGGGTGCCTGCTGCTTGGCGCACGCTATCTGTGCCCACGCGCAGGTAGGGATTAATTTTCAGCTCGCGTCCTATCGTGCTGGGTAAGGTGGGGCGATCCAATGCCCGCGCCTTTTCACACTCCTGCAAGGCGTGTTTAACGTCTTCGTTTTCAGGGTCCGCAGCACGAGCAAACGTAAGGTTCGCTTGTGTATACTCATGGGCTGCAAAGACCAGTGTATCTTCAGGTAGTTCCGCAAATTTGTTCAACGCGGCAAACATTTGCTCTGGGGTGCCTTCAAATAAACGGCCACAACCGGCGCAAAAAAGAGTGTCGCCGCAAAAAAGAAGGGCAGGGATGCCCGCTGTGAAGTAGCTGATATGGTCCAGCGTATGGCCCGGTGTCGCTATTACGTCGAATAAACGGCCCATAATGCGGACTTCATCGCCGTCGCCAACGGTCTCGTCAATCCCTTCAATGTTGGGGTTGGCCGGGCCGATAACGTGAGGGGAGTAGCGTTTAATTAATTCCGCTAAACCACCGGTATGATCATGGTGGTGATGCGTAATAAGGATGGATTTTAAGGTTAACGACTCACGCTCAAGAAACTCGATCACAGGGGCCGCTTCACCTGGATCCACCACGCAAACGCTTTGGCTGGTATCTTGTCTTAATAGCCAAATATAGTTGTCGCTTAGAGCTGGGATCGGTGTCACGCTCATCATCGGCGAGATCCTTTAAATTGCGAAAATACAGAATTCAGTGACCAACATGCGTAAACACGCAAAACATCGCGCTTCTTAAATAGTAGCGCTAAATCGGTGTAACCAAGGCGTTGAAAAGCCGTTACTGTGGAGGGAAGCGCTGTTCATGTCAAATTCGACCACGGCCACGACACTCGCCAAGCGCTTAATAAGTTGCCAGCCGTATTGGCAGTCTGAGGCCGGGCGCTCGCTATGGGAAACACAGCGTGCCTGCTTAGGGCCCGTGGTGGAATCGCGCGTGGGCGGCCACAGTTTGGAATTGAGCATGGGGCCAGCTTTAATGACCATGTCGGCGATTCCTCATTCCATTCGATGGTCACCCACAAGACCAATGGCCGAGAATGAGAGCACCTTGATATGCCCGCCGGATCAATTAGCGCTGCCAGATCGCTGCTTAGATGTAATGGTTATTCATCACTGGCTGGAGTATTTAACCGACGCCCATTTCACCCTTCAGGAAGCCGCGCGGGTCACCGCTGACAATGGGATATTGGTATTGTTTGGCTTTAATCCGATCGGTGTGGGTGGGCTTGCCCGCCAATGGCGAAAACGCCAGCAGCAGTTTCCCTGGGATGGCACTTGGCGTTCTGTTAGTCGCCTGCGCGACTGGTTGGCGTTTGTCGACTTCGAGGTGGAACGCGTAGACTATTGCTGTTTTCGTGGGCGGATGAGTGCTAAATGCGGTGAATATTGGGAGTCGCTGGGGCGTAGGCATAACTTACCGCTAGGTGAGAGCTATATGATCCAAGCCCGCAGGCGTCAACGCCAAGCGCCAGTGCAACGTCTGAAGTTTGGCTTGAAAGCGCCTGTTTCTCCCGCTTCATTAGGCGTTACCCGCTCAGGTTCATCGGCTCACTATCAACCCTATCAAGAGCTCCCAACACAAGCTCAGACGCATCAATCAAAGGATCAAGAACTTGACTAAAGAGGCTGCCGGGCAACTGCCTCGGGTAACGGTGTATACCGATGGGGCTTGCCGGGGCAACCCAGGCCCCGGCGGATGGGGTGTGGTGCTGGCGAGCGGCCAGCATGAGAAAACCTTGAAAGGCTATGAATCAGATACCACTAATAACCGTATGGAGTTGATGGCTGCGATCATGGCCCTGCGAACGCTAAACACTCCTTGTGAAGTCGCGCTATGGACCGATTCACAATATGTGCGACAGGGCATAACACAGTGGATTCATAACTGGTTAAAGCGCGGCTGGAAAACCGCCGCCAAGCAACCAGTCAAAAATGCTGAGTTGTGGAAAACCCTGCACGAAGAGACTCAGCGACACACAATAGAATGGCACTGGGTGAAAGGGCACAGCGGCCATCCCGGCAATGAGCGCGCCGACGCGTTAGCCAATGAAGCCATTGATGAGCATCACAAGAGGAGAGCATGATGCGCCAGGTGATCCTAGATACTGAAACCACGGGTATCGACCCTAAAGATGGTCATCGCTTAGTCGAAATTGGCGCGATTGAGATGGTCAACCGCCGTTTTACTGGCCGCACCTACCACCAATATATTAACCCTGAACGCCATATCGACGCAGAAGTCGTTGCCGTTCACGGGATTGACGACGCTAGAGTCGCCAATGAGCCGGTTTTCGGGAAAATAGCTGACGAGTTTTGGGCCTTTATCGAAGGTGCCGAGCTGGTGATTCATAACGCCCCCTTCGATGTGGGTTTTATCGACCACGAATTGGGTATGCTTAATCAGCAGCGTAAAACACCCGCATTGGGGCCAGTGCGCGATCACTGCGCGGTATTAGATACCCTGACGATGGCCCGGGCCATGCACCCCGGTCAGCGCAATAGCCTGGATGCATTGTGCAAACGTTATGATATTGATAACGGTCACCGCGTACTGCACGGCGCGCTACTAGACTCTGAAATTCTTGCTGAAGTTTATTTGGCGATGACCGGCGGGCAAACCGCACTGACGTTAGACGCAGCCTCTGCAGCAGAGCAGGAGCAGGCGGATACCTCCAGTGAAGGTCTGTCGATTCAACGTATGACGCTTACTCCAGGTCAGTTGCGCGTCGTGCGCCCAACTGACGAGGAGCAGGTGGCCCATAAAGCCAAATGTGAAGCGCATCAATTGAATTGGTTTAAAGGTATGACAAGCGATGCTTAGGCGAGAAATTCCCCATCATGAACAGGCCGGGCGAGTTATACGCCTATCGCGCAGTATGCTGGCGCCTGCACCGCTAAGCGGTAGCGAGGAGCTGACGCCGCTACAACCCTTTCAGCCCTGGACAGAGCAGATGCAACCGCTATGTTATTGGGATGATGAGCCGGTCGCTCTGTTGGTTGAGTCCCAGGCGGAAAGCGGCTGGATTGATGGTCGACAGTGGATGAGCGAGCTTTCTACCGCCTGGTTCAGCTTACTGTCAACGGCGTTGCAGGTGGGTGCCTGGTTGGAGAATCACCGTTTCTGTGGGCGCTGTGGTGCGCCCGCTACCAAGCTTACCGCGGAATTTGCAATGCATTGCGATGCCTGCGGGCACCGCAATTATCCACGTATTTCGCCCTGCATTATTACGCTGGTGACTAGCGGCGAGGCGATGCTGCTGGCGCGTAGCCCGCGTTTTCCGCCAGGCCGTTATTCAACCTTGGCCGGCTTTATTGAGCCGGGCGAGTCCGCCGAAGAGGCCGTTCACCGGGAGGTGTTTGAGGAAGTGGGCGTGCATATTGACCAACTGCGTTACCACCAGAGCCAGGCTTGGCCGTTTCCCCACTCGCTGATGTTTGGCTACTTCGCAGAAGCGACGACCCGGCGTATTCGTATTGACGGGGTGGAGATCAGCGATGCTGCATGGTTTTCACCTCGCCAGCTACCATCGCTACCACCACCTTACTCAATTTCACGCGAACTAATCGAAACTCATTTGGCACGCTGGCGCTAGACGGCGCCACGTGCCGATATGTCATTACTCGCTAGGGAATAGGCTGGTCAGCTTGGTGGCCAGCATGACATTGCCGGTTGCTTTTAGCTTGCCGGTCATGAATGCCGTCATGCCATTGATATCGCCACTCATGATGCCTTTTAGCGTGTCAGTCGTTAGGCTTAAGCTAACGGAAGGATCATCGTGTTCACCCTCTTGCACATCCAACGTGCCATCTTGGATATTTAAGTAGTAGCTACCCGCGTCTGAGAAGTGGAACTGGAACACTTCGTTCATGCCCTTTGCCGCTTCAGGATTAAAGCGCGCTTTCAACTTCTCAAGGGTGTTGTTAGACATAACATTTCTCTCAATTAGGTAAATCAGACCCAGGCTAGCGATAATAGCCCAAAGAAACAATCGTGATGGCGAGCGAGATTATTTCATACACGCGTTTCAATCAAGCATCATGGTCAAACCCCGCAACATCTTATCGGGGCAGAGCGCCCACGCTAAAAGACTCAAGCTTACCAATGGAGAACGTCGATGAATGAATGGATAGCGGAAATAGGTACGTTTGTCGTGCAAACCACCATCGTTATGTTGCTGATAGGTATTGGTTTGCTTTTGATGGCGCGAACGAAACAAGACAAAGAGAGCGACTTAAAACTTCACATTGAGCCGCTGAATGAGCAACGCCGCCGGCGCGGTCGTCGTCTGCGGTTGACGGCCACGTTACCAGGTGCCCGCAAAAAGCTGCTAAAGGCGTTTCGCAACGAAGATAAAAAACGCCATAAAGCGCAAAAAGCTAACCAAGATTCTACCCATGAGCCACGGGTTTGGGTGCTCGATTTCCACGGTGACCTGAAGGCATCGCAAACCGAGCGCTTTGGTCAGGAAGTATCCGCTATTATTGATGTCGCCGTCGAAAATGACGAGGTGGTGATTCGCCTCGAATCCGCCGGTGGCCTGGTGCACGCTTATGGGTTGGCAGCCGCACAGTTAGACCGCTTGCGTACGGCAGGGCTCACCACAACTGTATGTATTGATAAGGTGGCAGCAAGCGGTGGCTACTTGATGGCCTGTACCGCCCAGCATATCAAGGCAGCCCCCTTCGCTGTGATCGGCTCTATTGGCGTGGTGGCGCAAGTGCCTAATATTCATCGCTTGCTAAAACGCCACGATATTGACGTGGAACTCCTCACCGCCGGTAAATACAAACGTACCTTGACCGTGTTGGGTGAAAATACCGAAGAGGGAAAAGCAAAGTTCCTCGAAGATTTAGAGAATACTCACCACTTATTCAAAAGCTATGTGGCTGAGCGGCGTCCCGGCATGGACATAGAAACGATTGCGACAGGTGAGATTTGGTATGGCAGCGAGGCCTTGCCCCAGCTGCTTGTTGACAGTGTGGGTACCAGCGAAGCTTATCTGGTTGAGCGTATGACCGAGGCGCGTGTCTTTACGGTCAAGCTTGAGCCCCCTAAAACAGTGACTCGTAAACTTGGTTTGGCAGTGTCGGAAGGCGTTGAAAAAGCAGCCCTCAAAGCGCTTGGCTTGATCGACGCCGCTGGTTGGCAGCGGCGCTGAGCATCGTTCTGGGCGATGGTTAATAACTAGGGTTAACAGCTATGGTTGTTGTATGACTATTAGCGATGTTGAAAACTATAAAGAGCTTTATGCAGCATAGTGGTGTGCCAGGGTAGCAATCACTGCCTTGGCGCTCTCACTGCTCAGCGAATAATAGATGGTTTGTGACTCCCTCCGGGTGTCGACGAGTTCATCACGTCTCAAAATGGCTAAGTGTTGTGAAAGCGCCGACTGGCTTAATGCAAGTTGTTGATTAATCTGCGTCACTGACAGTTCTTTTTCGGCAAGTAGGCAGAGTATTTGCAGGCGTTTTTCGTTGGCCAGCGCTTTTAGCAGGTTAGTCCCTGCCTCAATAGCGCGACAGTTATGTTCAAGCAGACGTGTAGCGGCGCTTGTAGAAGCAGACATAATGATCTCCTTGCCTACACTGTTACTTCAGCGTTTTTATGAGCATTGTTATACGTTGTAGTGGCATCGTCGCGTCGCGAGGATCAAGTTGTTCAATGATCATTAATTTAGCGAGTTTTGTCCAAGTGGCTGTTTAACGATTAATCAATGGTAGGCAGGTAGCCACTTTCTTGTCGACAATGCTATTGGTCAGGCTGCTACTTTAGTCGTTTTTTAGCCCATAGTATGAGGGTGAGACGGCGATTTACTTTATACAGTGTCAACAATTATCTCGTATCGTCATTACAATAAAGACAGAGACACCATGAGCCGCTACCAGCATACCTACCAGCAGTCGATAGAGCATCCAGAAACGTTTTGGGCCGAGCAAGCCAAACGAATTCCTTGGTATACGCCACCTCAAACCATCCTCAGCTACGATGAGCAGCAGCATGCGCGATGGTTTAGCGATGGTGAAATGAACCTTTGCTACGCTGCACTTGATTACCACGTTGAAAATGGCCGCGGTGATCAGGCTGCGATTTTCTGGGATTCGCCCGCCGCCCAGGCCAAGCTCACCATTAGCTACCGGGATATGCGCGACAAAGTGGCTTACTTTGCGGGGGCGTTGACGCAGTTAGGGGTGGAGAAGGGTGATCGTGTGGTGATTTACATGCCAATGATCCCCGAGGCGCTGGTGGCTATGTACGCCTGTGCCCGGCTAGGGGCCATTCACTCCGTTGTATTTGGTGGTTTTGCGCCTCACGAACTGGCAGCACGCATCGAAGACGCCGAGCCCAAAGTGGTGGTGGCTGCGTCTTGTGGTATTGAGCTAGGCAAAGTGCTGCCGTATAAGCCGATGGTGGATCAAGCCATTGCGTTAAGCGCCCATAAACCGGATGCCTGTGTGGTTTATCAGCGTGAAGCGCACCATGCAGCGTTGGGTGCGAACGATCACGATTGGGAAGCGCTGGTCGCTAAGGCGCCGTTTGCTGACTGCGTACCCGTGAAGGGCACCGACCCGCTGTATATTCTCTACACCTCTGGCACCACCGGTAAGCCCAAAGGTGTTATGCGCGACACGGGTGGTTATGCGGTGGCATTGGCTTACTCCATGCAAGCGATCTACGCCATGGAGCCAGGCGAGGTGTTCTTCACCGCTTCTGATGTGGGTTGGGTAGTTGGGCACTCTTACATTGTTTATGCCCCCTTGTTGCTGGGCTGCACCACGGTGGTATACGAAGGCAAACCGGTCAAAACACCTGATGCGGGCAGCTTCTGGCGCTTGATAGAGGAGTATCGGGTAAAGAGTTTCTTTACCGCGCCCACGGCGTTTCGCGCGATTAAGAAAGAGGATCCTGATGCCAAGCTGCTGCAGAACTACGACATCAGCAGTCTCAAACATCTGTATGTGGCCGGTGAGCGGCTCGACCCACCTACATTTCATTGGTTGGATGATCTTCTTGACGTGCCGGTGATCGACCACTGGTGGCAGACCGAAACCGGCTGGCCCATCGCGGCTAACTTGCCAGGTATCGAACCGATGCCGACCAAAGCGGGGTCTGCGACGTTCCCCGTTCCAGGCTTCAATGTTCAGGTGCTCAACCGCGATGGCGAGCAGGCTAAACCCATGGAGCAGGGCAGTGTGGTCATCAAGCAGCCCATGCCGCCCGGTTGCCTGACCGGCGTATGGCGCGACGCGAAGCGCTTCCATAGCGCTTATATGGCGGCATTCCCCGGCTATTATTTAACCGGGGATGGCGGTTATTTTGATGAGCAGGGCTATCTATTCATTATGGGCCGCACCGATGATGTCATTAACGTGGCAGGGCATAGACTCTCGACCGGTGAAATGGAAGAAGTAGTCGGCGCTCATCCTGCCGTTGCCGAGTGCGCGGTCATTGGGATTCATGATGACTTGAAAGGGCAACTGCCGATCGGCCTGGTGATTCCTAAAGATGGTTTTGATGGCGATGAAGCGACACTGGAGGCTGAACTGATTGCGCGGGTTCGTGAGCATATTGGTCCGATTGCCTGCTTCAAGCAGGTATTAGTGGTCGACCGCTTGCCCAAAACCCGTTCGGGCAAGATTTTGCGTAAGCTGTTGCGCACGATTGCCGATGGTAAAGAGTTTGGTATTCCTTCCACTATTGATGACCCCACCAGCCTAGCGGATGTTCATGCCGCCATGCGCGAACGCTCGGTAGGCGCTGCAGACAAAGCCACGCCGCTGGATTAACGATTCATAAGCACAAGTCGCCCGATAGTGAGGGCGGCTTTCATCTTTCGGCCTTTTTATGCTCTGAATTTTAATAACCTGACTTTTAATAGCCTGACTTTTAATACCCTGCAGAAGCCGTATAATGCGCTCCCCAGAATAGCGTTCGCTAGTTAAAACTGATTTAGCGATGTGCTTACTACCTCGAGGGTTCCCTAACCCCTCTTATCTGTTAAAAAAAGGTCGACCCGCATGTTTGCATTGAGTGAGACTCAGCACCGCCGTTGCCTCCTGGTAATGGTGGCTTTTCATATTGGCATTATTGCCGCCAGTAACTATCTTGTTCAGCTGCCGTTTACGCTGTTTGGCTTTCATACTACCTGGGGTGCGTTTAGCTTCCCGTTTATCTTTCTAGCCACCGACCTAACGGTTCGCCTGTTTGGTAAAGGGCCGGCGCGATCGATTATTCTGCGCGTTATGCTACCTGCGTTGCTGGTCTCCTATGTGGTGTCGGTGGTGTTTCCCCGTGGCAGCTTTGCCGGGGTTGAAGCGCTTTCGGAGTGGAACCTGTTTGTCGCCCGCATCGCGCTCGCCAGCTTCTTGGCGTATGTGATTGGTCAATTACTGGATGTTCAGGTGTTTGACCGCTTGCGCCAGTGGGCCTGGTGGGTGGCGCCTGTCTGTTCGACGGTGCTGGGTAATCTGGCGGATACCTTTGCATTCTTCTCGGCGGCGTTCTATAACAGCCCAGACCCGTTTATGGCCGCGAATTGGATGGAAATTGCTGCCGTGGACTATGCAATCAAACTCGCCATTAGTCTGCTGTTCTTCCTGCCGCTGTATGGTTTGTTGCTGGCCTGGCTGACGCGCCGCTTGGTGGTCTGGACAGGTCAAATGGATACTGCACCCCGTACGGCTTAATCGTATAAAGTCCACCATAATCGCCAAGGCTTAGGAGCAAGCATGATGAACGTTGCCACTGTTGATTTGCACTTTATCGATATGCCCGCCGACGATGCCGCGACGGATGCCACGCCGCTAGTCGTGATACATGGCTTGCTGGGGAGTGCCGATAATTGGCGTTCGCATTTAAAAGTCTGGCAGCGTAGCCGCCGAGTGATTGCGCTTGATCTACGTAACCATGGCCGCTCACCCCATGCCGAGGGAATGCGTTACGCCACTATGGTGGATGATGTGCTTGCGCTAATGGATAAGCTCTCGATTGAGCGCGCGCATGTGCTTGGCCACTCCATGGGCGGCAAGGTGGCGATCAGTTTGGCGCGCTTGGCGCCTCAGCGAGTGGCATCGTTAATGGTGGCCGATATTGCGCCGGTGGCTTATGAGCACGGTCACGATGATGTGTTTGCCGCGCTGGATAACGTGCGGCAAGGGCAGCCCAAAAATCGCCGTGAAGCCGATGACCTGCTGGGCGAACATGTCGATTCCCGACCGACACGCTTGTTTTTAGCCACCAACCTGATACGCAATGAAGACAACGTGATGGCGCTACGCGTTGGGCTGGATCATATCAAACAGGGCTATAGTGACATTATTGGCGTGCCGGATGGCGAGCAGCCCTACGAAGGTCCAACGCTGGTGTTGCGGGGTGGCGATTCTCACTACGTGGCAGACGATATGCTACCTACATTGCGCGACGTGCTGCCCCGTGCCCGCGTGGTAACGCTCAAGAACGCCGGTCACTGGCTACATGCTGACCAGCCAGAAGCGTTCCAGCAAGCCGTCATGGCGTTCATTGACGCTCAATAGGGCAGTCTTAACCGAGCGGGATGACCGTTAGGCCATATTGTTCCGGGGAGCGCAAAAAACGGTTCAATATACGGTAGCTATCTACATCAAAGCTTGCGGAGGCATCGGCCAGGGTTTTGGCCTTTTTAAGGCTTGCCGCACTGCCCAGGTAGCACCATTGGCGAACGACATGCCATGCAGACGCTGTAGCGCCCGCTGACTTCTCCTCAATAGCAATACTGCCCGGCCAGGGCCACACATTGACCTGTAGCTGGGTGAGTGCTTCCTGTGCCCGCTGGGTATGTGCTGCTATCGACTCCTGTCCATTGCATGCCCCAAGGCACTTACCCACCTGATTGGCAAAACAGCGGCCCTTACCTTTTTCAAGCCCCAGCACTCGCGGGCAGAGCTTTTGCTCTTCAGCAACAGCAATTAATGTGTTTTTAGCCTCTCGTGAATTGCGGAACAAACCGTACAGTGTGCCACTGATTGGCAGGCTCATGGCGCTTCCGCTGAGCAGTTCCGGATGGTCGGCTTCTGCCTCCCAGTGCCAGGTGGTCAGCTTACGCTGCTTGCGTAACTGCCGGTTCATAATCGGCATTAAGGTTTTCACCAATTGCGCCTCACGCAACTGGGCGCCTAAATCGCCAGCGGTTTCTTCCCATTCGATATGTTGCACCTGCTGGGCTAAGCGCATCTCTTTATCGTCCTGGTGATCACGCTGAAAGTGGCCTAGTACGCGGCTGCGTAGATTGACGCTTTTGCCCACATACAACGGCAGCCGATTGTGACCGTAAAACAGGTACACACCAGGGCAGGTGGGCAGCCCTTCAAGCTGAGCGCTGTCTAAATGGGCGGGCAGTGTTCGATGGCGGCGCTCATCACCCAGCAGGTTCTGCCATGCTTCTTCACTGTGCTCAACTTGCCACGTTTGCCAGAGTGCCCACAGGGCATCCACATCATCACCAGCTCGGTGGTGGCGGATAGGTGAAATGCCGTAGCGGTTAAGTAGCGCTTTCAGATTGTGCTGACGCTCCTGGGGCGCTATCCGCCGCGATAAACGCAGCGTGCATATCAACGAGGCGCGAAAATCCTGCCCCGCGCGCTTAAACTCATTGCGCAAAAAGCTGTAGTCAAAGCGCGCATTGTGAGCAACCAGTTGCCCGTCGCCCAGCCACTCACGCAGTGATTCGGCAATGTGGGTAAACCGTGGCGCCTCCCTCAGCATATCGTCACGAATCCCTGTGAGCTGAGTGATTTGCGCGGGCACTTTGCATTCTGGGTATATCAAGCTCGACCAGCGATCGACCAGCTCACCGTTAACAACTTTCAGGGCGGCGATTTCGGTAATTCGGTCGCGGGTTGCCCGGGTGCCGGTGGTCTCAACATCGACAAAGATTAATGCTGTTTCGCTCATGCGTCGCCAACGTAGTGAGAGAGCTATAGGTATGGGATGATAAGCGGTATGTGGTTATAACGTGTGCGGATCTACCGCTAAACGCGATACCGGCAACACATCGCTGGTAATGCCCGTTTGCTGCAAGAAAGTTTCAAAGGCAGCATACCGTCGGCTATCTAGTGCTGCTGGGTTAAGCGCCATGCGTCGCAGGATGTCCTCCCAGGCCCCAGCATTAATATCATTATCGAGCACCGGGTGGGTACTAATGAGCAGCTCCCAGGCAGCATCAGGATTGTCGACGATCCAGTGACTCGCCTGCTCAAGGGCAAGCACAAAGCGAGACCACGTATCGGCGCGGCGGGCAAGGGTATCGCTATTGGCCAGCACTACTAAGCCGTCACTACGGGGAATATCCAGCTCATCGAAACGAATGATGTGGGTGTTAATCCCTTCCGTTGCTAGCTGCTGAGGAAGGTAGTGATAAAAACCATCCGAGACTGCATCGATTTGGCCTTCCCGCATTGCTCGAATTGGGTCGAAGTGTAGGTTGACCGGTGCTGCGAAATCATCGGTTTGCTGAACTGAGCGGGGTAGTAACCGAGGAATACTCAGGTCGCGGCCTTCTCCAGTGGTATAACCGTAATGTAACCCTGCCAAGGTATTTTCAGTTTCCGCTTGTTCTTCCCCCGTCACAATGACCGCCGTAAGCGACGTTTCAATCAGTGTCGCAATCCGGATAATCGGTGCGCCGTTATGGGCTTGTAGATGAAGCAGCGGCTGGCGCGTTAACGCTAGATCAACCTCGCCTGCGGTTAGCAGCTTGATGGCGATGGAAGGGTCGGCCGGTGACTGAATCTCTACCTCAAGTCCTTGGTTAATATACAGGCCTCGTTCTTTCGCAATCACCAAGGCAGCGTGCTGTGGGCTTAGGTACCAATCCAGCATTAGCGTCAGGTGTTTAACCGGCGGTGGCTCAAGAGGCGGGGCCGGGGCAAGTGCCATAGTGGGCGCTGCTTCGGTATCACTTTCAACGGGTCGCCATAGGCCATCCGGCACCTCAACGTCGGCATCCAACGTTAGAGGGGCTGTTTCTTGACTGCTTTCTTCGCTCTCTTCATTTGCGTAACTAGCTGAATTAAAAAATAATAACGTAAAGATTAGGCTCAGCAGGACAGGGTGCCAATAGCGTGACAGGCAGCGCAACATAGTCAGTAACTCCAAATGTTGTAACGACGAAGTGTAGCCGCCCAGGAAAGCTTCTGACTAGCCCTTTAACCACAAGTGCGCGCGGAGAAGTCACAGTAAATTCAACGGTTACATGTAATAATAGCGCTGTATTGATGTAGAGACGGAGAGTCATGGACGCAATTTATATGTTCTTTTTGGTAGGCGGCTCGCTGATGGCGCTCAGTATTTTGGCCAGCCGCTTATCGTCAATGATGGGTGTGCCACTACTTCTGATCTTCCTTGGGCTAGGCATGCTAGCGGGTGAAGAAGGCGTGCTAGGTGTTGTGTTTGATGACTACTCCATGGCTTTTGCAATCGGCCATCTCGCGCTCGCCATGATTTTGTTAGACGGTGGCTTACGCACCCGCCTCAAAACCTTTCGGGTTGGTTTTAAGCCCGCGCTCTCTCTCGCGACCTTTGGGGTCTTTATCACCAGCGCCATTGTTGGCGTAATCGCGATGTGGATTTTTGATCTCACCATTGTGCAGGGCCTGTTGGTCGGCGCCATTGTTGGTTCTACCGATGCCGCTGCGGTGTTCTCCATGCTCAGTGGCCGCGGGGTCAATCTTAACGAGCGGGTAGGGGCCACGCTTGAAATTGAATCGGGTACCAACGACCCGATGGCGATTTTCCTCACCTTGATGCTGGTAGAGCTGTTAGTTGGCGATATTGGTGGCCCTACCGAAACACTGCTGTTTTTCATTTCTCAGTTTGGTATTGGTTTGATTGTTGGCCTTGGCGGCGGCTGGCTAAGCGCTAAACTGCTGCGCTGGCTAGACTTGGCGCCGGGTCTATATGCGATGTTGGCATTAGCGCTTGGCTTCAGTGTGTTTGGCCTAACCAGCGTGCTGGGTGGCAGCGGCTTCCTGGCCATCTACTTGGCCGGTTTGATGATTGGTAATCAGCCGGGGCGCCATCTCAATTTTATCCTCCCTGTTCACGATGGCCTCGCATGGCTTAGCCAGATTGGTCTGTTCCTAGTGCTCGGCCTGCTGGTGACGCCGAGTGAGCTGTGGGATGTGGCGTTGCCTGCCGGCTTGGTGGCGCTGGCGCTTATCTTTATTGCGCGCCCCTTGGCCGTGCTGATTACCATTAAGCCGTTCTTTAAGTTCCGCTGGCGGGAAACCTTCTTCATTGCCTGGGTGGGCTTAAGAGGGGCGGTACCTATCGTGCTGGCTATCTTCCCGGTGATTGGTGGCGTCGAAAACGCTTCACTCTACTTTAACGTCGCGTTTGCCGTGGTATTGATGTCGCTGCTGATTCAAGGCGGCTCGCTAACGCTGATGGCCAAGTGGTTGAAGGTAGAAGTGCCGGTTGGCACCGTGCCTAACCGACGCGGCCCGCTAGGCATTTTGCCGGAAAATGATTTTGAGCTATTTGTTTACGGCGTAGAGAACCAGGATTTGGAGGACGTGCCTATCCGGCTTCTCCGCTTCCCATCCGGGGCGCTGATTTCGGCGCTGTTTCGCAACCACACCATGCTTCACCCCAAGGGCAGCACGCGCTTAAAACTTGGTGACGTGATTTGCGTTATCGGCCGTTCAGAGGATCTGTACTCCCTTAACCGACTATTCAATGGCGATGCCAAACTCAAGCAGGAACGTGCCTTCTTCGGCACCTTTACCCTGGATGGCAGCGCGCAGATGCAGGATATCGCCCAAGCCTATGGCCTAACACTTAGCCCCGGCGAGCAAAATATGACTCTGGCTGAGTTTATTGCTCTACGCGTGGGTGGGCATCCGGTAGTCGGGGATGATGTAGATTGGCATGGTATTCATTGGGTAGTCAGCGATATGGAAGGCGGCAAGATTACTCGTGTCGGGTTACGTTTGTACTAAAGGCGTTGACTTCCAAGGGAAAGCTGTTATTATACGCACCCATAAGCCGGAGGGATGGCAGAGCGGTTGAATGCACCGGTCTTGAAAACCGGCATAGGTTAATAGCCTATCCAGGGTTCGAATCCCTGTCCCTCCGCCAAATATTACGAATAAGCCGCTGATTTTCAGCGGTTTTTTTGTGCCTGTAATTTAGTCAGCCCATACTTTGGTTTTGATCCTAGTGAGCAGAGCTGAATCTTTTTGGACGCTGGCTCCTCTCCAGCATTTCTGGTGCATTCCAATGTTTCCTTCTCGTACTAATGTTCATGATGGGTGACAGCCGCTATTCCTTCAGATATTGCCATCTTAAGAATCATGAGAAACAGCTGGTGGCTGATAATGACCGAGGCTGTGTGAAAACGTTTGGAGCGCCTCACTCTGGTCAAAAATCAATCAATATTGGTGCTATCTCGCAAATTCTGAAGTAGTTGCATGGTAAAAGCTTGCTCCAGATTTCACATACAAGTTTCTCCCTCAGGACAGCCCGGGTATTTTCACACAGCTTCTACCCATAGCGGACAATCCATCACTGATGAAAGCCTGATCCTGTATCCTACGTTGGCTCGAGCATCGAGCAGGTGGCGAGTTGGCTGCGATCAGGGTAAGAGTAAAGAAATCATCAGAATCGACCATCTGCGCGAGGTCTGTGATCTTTGTCGCTAGGATGGCGATGATATCGCGGTGCTCTTCCAGCGCCATGATAAGCCCACTCAGATGTGTAGACATGGCTAACGACATGGTATGGGTTCATAGACTGGGATTATGTCGTGAAAATAATGCGCTGCTAGAGATCCACTGCATTGGCGATAACAGTTGATGCTCAAGGGGGGGCTGCTCATTGGTGGACGTGGTGGGCAACGCCTATGATGGCAAACACTTGGTGCTGCAGCTGCCAAATTTGCCTGCGCTCGACCTTCATGACTTAGAATCATCGATTTCTTCGGTGCTACCGACTCAGCGCTGCCCCTGCGAGGCAACATACCAGTCCTGACGTTGGAAAATACCTGGGGCATGTGTAACTTCGCACTTCACGGTATTACTTTGATATAGGCGCAGCGCCATGTCGTAGAGAACCAGGTCGACGCGCCCGGCATCCCGATAGCGTCCTTTCCGCTCTTGTTTCACTTGGCACGTCCAGTGCGCGTGCAGAAGTCGATGAACGTACCCTAGGATATGGTGAGGGATAGGCGCTTGACGCCCTCTTCAATAAGGAGCCAAGTGTAGTGGTTCTAGAGCTGATACTAAAGTCGGCTACCGTTGGTCATCATTTGCCCTCTAACTGTAGACATCGATAACAATAAACCAAGGGACGAACTAATTATGTATGCTGCAGTTCACCTTGTTAAACGAGCATGCTGGTGGGGCAGGCTCGGCTGCCTGGTCGGTCTGTTGCTAATGGTTGGTCTGATACCTCAGACGAGGGCCGAAGAGCCCTTGTCGCTGCGTGTCGGAGTGCTGAATTTCGGAACTGTCAGTTGGGAAATGCACATCATCGGAGCCCACCAATTGGATAAAAAGCGTGGGCTGGACCTGGAAATCGTTCCGCTGGCTTCCGAGAATGCCCTGGCCGTTGCGCTACAGGGAGGGCGTGTGGATGCTATCGTCTCAGATTGGCTATGGGTGGCGCATCAGCGGCAGGCGGGCCGCAATTACCAATTTGCACCTTATTCCTTATCGGTCGGGGCGGTGATGGTTGATCCCGCGTCCGGCATCGACACACTCTATGACTTGGAGGGACGTCAGTTAGGCATTGCAGGCGGCCCGGTAGACAAGACCTGGCTTCTATTGCGGGCATATGGGCAGCGGATCGCCGGTATAGATCTCGAAGCAGTGGTCGAGCCCACTTACGCGGCACCGCCCATGATTAACCGCCTTATGCTTGAGGGAGACCTGTCGGTTGCGGTCAACTTCTGGCACTACAACGCTCGACTCGCCGCCTCGGGTATGCAACCCCTCATCAGCGTGGAAACCATGCTCGACGAGCTCGGCATCGAGACGGTGCCGCCCTTGTTGGGATGGGTCTTCGCTGAAGAGTGGGCCGACGCGCAGCCGCAAACCTTGGCACGGTTCCTTGAAGCTAGCTATGAGGCCAAGGCGATCCTTGCCGACTCCGACGAGGCGTGGGAATCCTTGCGAGGGATGGTAAAACCGGAAAACGAGAAGGTGTTCGCGGCCATCAGAGCGGGATATCGAGCTGGTATTCCCAAGCATTACGGCCCCGCGCAGATCGAGGCGGCTGAGCAGCTCTTCATAATTTTATCGGAACAAGGGGGCAATCTTCTTAGTGGTGATCTACGCGGCCTGGATAGGGCTATCTTCTGGGATGGGTTTCATCTGCCATGAAGTCACGAAACTGGCTGCTGCGTACGGCATCACTACTCGGGCTGGTGGCTCTCTGGTGGATCGCTGCGCTGATTGCCGACTCTTTCGTACTGCCCAGTCCTCGAGAGGTGTTGCTCAGCTTCTGGTCGCACACCCTGAGTGGAGAATTGCCTTATCACCTCGCCGCGACATTGGGGCGGGTCGCGGTAAGCTTCCTGCTTGCAATGAGTATCGGGGTCGCCATCGGTATCTTCATGGGCCGTCATCGGCGTCTGGATATTGCTCTGGATGGGGCGCTGGTGCTGGGGCTCAATATTCCCGCACTGGTCACCATCGTGCTCTGCTATATCTGGTTTGGCTTGACGGATGTCGCGGCGGTCATTGCGGTAGCATTGAACAAGATTCCCACGGTGATCGTCACCGTTCGCGAGGGCGCGCGTGCCGTGGATAAGCGCTTGCTGGAGGTGGCCCAGGCGTATCGTTTGACCCGGTTACATACGCTACGAAAAATCTATCTACCGCAGCTATATCCTTACCTGATGGCGGCAGCACGCAGCGGTCTGGCGTTGATCTGGAAGATCGTGTTGGTGGTAGAGCTGCTTGGCCGCAGCAATGGCGTGGGTTTCCAATTGCATACGTATTATCAGTTTTTCGACATTACCAGTATTCTGGCATATACCCTCGCCTTTGCCGGCGTTGTATTATTAATCGAAGCGGCACTCATGCGCCCTGTGGAGAACCGCTTGACGAGGTGGCGTCAGTGACAGGTCTCGAAGTACGAATCGATGAAAAGCGCTTCAATGGCAAGGTCGTTTTGCGTGGTCTGGAGTTCACTGCTCGGCCAGGGGAGTTTCTGGCGCTGGTCGGGCCTTCAGGCACCGGTAAAAGCACGCTGTTAAATCTGATCAGCGGTCTCGATCACAATTTTACCGGATCGGTGAGTTGGGATGGAGAAACGCTTTATATGCCTGGGGAATCACCCTCACAACTGGGCATGATGTTCCAGGAACCACGCCTGATGCCTTGGCTGAATACCCTGGATAATGTGCGTCTGGTATCCCAGAGTCGTGATGCGAGCGTTGTACGAAATGAGTCGCAGGTGACCGCTAGGGCGATGGAATTGCTTCGCGAGGTGGGGCTGGACGATAACCTGAATACCTGGCCGGGACAACTTTCCGGCGGCATGCAGCGGCGAGCGGCGTTAGCCCGTGCATTCATGGTCTCGCCCCGCTTACTGCTGTTGGATGAGCCTTTCGTTTCGCTGGATATGCCCACCGGCAATCGCCTTCGCGAATCGTTACTCGCGCTTTGTCAGCAGCAACGACCGTTGGTGCTATACGTGACGCATGATTTGCGTGAAGCACTAGCGGTCGCGGATCGGGTGCTGTTCTTGTCGGGCCCCCCGGCTCGCGTCATTCTCGATTATCGGGTTGAGCTGGCCCACCCTCGCCAACTGGAGGGCCCTGCTGTCGCCCAGCTACAGCAGACACTGTCCGCGCAATATCCTGACTTGCTATCGGGTCTAATCGAGATATCTTTATCAAGTGAAGGAGACTCGCCATAGCACTAAAAATCATGCCGTATGCAATGGAAAGAAAAAAGGTAACTGCAATAACTTGGAAGGCTGTACGCCTTCTTTCATTGGGCTGAACCAGAGGTAGGGCCATGTATAAAAACAACGCCAAGCACGTAGCAAAAACAGGCCTGCTCGTGCTCATGACTTACATTATTCTGGGCCTTTGCTTATCGTCACACGCTGTAGCCAATGATTTTCCGACAGAAGCACGAGTGGATTATGTGCTGGGCTGCATGGCGTCGAACGGACAAACTTATCTAGCGATGCAGAAGTGCTCTTGTAGTATCGATGTTATCGCCGAGCAGATCCCCTATGACGAATACGAAGAAGTGGAGACCATCGTGCGTATGCATGAGACGCGCGGTGAGCTAGGCGTGCTGTTTCGCACTGACAAGAGCCTTGAAGAGAAGCTTCAGAATTTCAGAAGCGTACAGGCCGATGCCAGCTTACAATGCTTCTAATGTTCAGAATCCAGTTAATGTTCAGAATTCAGTGGGCCATAACACTAACTCTGCTCTGGGGAATGACCGGTCTCGCTGCCGCGCAGGGTAATCAATCGGCGCTGGAGGAGGGACAACGGGTTTTTGATAAACAGTGCGGCGGTTGCCACTCGATACAGGCCAGAGTGCAGCGTGCCGGCCCGAGCCTGTATGGTGTCGTTGGGCGCTCTGCCGGGAAATTGCCGGGCTATGAATTCTCAACGGTGCTACGTCAGGCAGATTTCGTCTGGACGCCTGAAATTCTTGATGTTTTCCTTCAGGATCCCGCTGCCATGCTTCCCGGTTCCTTCATGGTGTTCTGGGGCCTGGGCGATCCGCAACGTGAGCAGGTCATCCGCTATTTGAAATCTGTGTCTGCAGAGGAATGATTATTCGCCCGCGCCGCCCTTGCGTGCACTCATCCCGTGTGCCGGGTTATAGCCCAGGATCGCCAATCCTAGCAGTACACAAGTTGCCGCCAGGGTGATTAACACTGCCTCGATATTAAGTTGCTCATAGAGTGCGAAGCGGATCATTTCCACGGCATAGGTAAAAGGGTTAAGCGCCGCAACCTGATAGATAAGATAGCTGCCTTCGCGGATGCGCCAGAGTGGATAGAGTGCCGATGAGAGGAAGAACATCGGGAAAATCACGAAATTCATGATCCCGGCGAAGTTTTCCAACTGGCGCACGAACGTTGATAGCAACAATCCTAATGCACCGACCATAAAACCTGTCACTATCAGTGTCGGCAATACCAGCACATAACCCAGCAGTGGCGCTTGAATGCCATAGATATAGGCGATCAACAAGAACACATAGACTTGTACGATGGATACAAAAGTGCCTGCCAGTAATTTACAGACTAGCAGGAACCAGCGCGGGAAGGGGCTGACTAACAGCACTCGCATGCTGCCCATTTCCCGGTCATAAACCATCGATAATGAACTCTGCATACCATTGAAAAGTTGGATCATACCCACCAGGCCTGGAACGATATAAACCTCATAAAGGATATAGGTCTGATAGGGCTCGGTCATGGCAACGCCCAGCGCCATGCGAAAACCTGCTGCAAATACAAACAGCCACACCAAAGGCCGCACCAAGGCTGCTACGAAGCGGCTGCGCTGATGGACGAAGCGCAATAGCTCACGGCCTACCACTCCCGACATGCAGTGCAAATAAGGCAGAAGGCTCATCCTGGCTCGCCTCCAGTCAATCTATCGAAGGCCTGGCCGATAGTGTCAGTTGCTTGCTGGGCGTTGATCTCGCTGACGCTGCCATTGGCACGAACCCGTCCTTTATCCAGCACAATGACACGATCCTGAGGATAGACTTCATCAATCAAGTGCGTTGCCCAGAGTACTGCCACCCCCTGATCCGCGCACAGCTGATGAACATGTTCCACCAGGGCGCGGCGTGAGGCGATATCAAGCCCCACCGTGGGCTCATCAAGCAACAGCAAGCGGGGTTGATGTAGCAGCCCACGAGCTATTTCCACGCGTCGGCGCTGTCCCCCCGACAAATGCCGTACCCGCTCATTCAGGCTGTCCCGCAGGCCGACGCGGCTGATTTGTTGCATAGCGCGCTCGCGCGCCACACGGCGGTTCATGCCATGCAGCGCTGCGTGATAGACAAGGTTCTGTTTTACGGTCAGATCCAGATCGAGCGTAGGCTGCTGAAAGACCACCCCCATCTGGGCATGCGCTTGCACTGAGTGCTGGCGTAGATTAAAGCCGCCGATCTCGATATGCCCTTGTCGGTGATCATAGAGGCGCGTGATCAACGAGAACAGCGTCGTCTTGCCGGCGCCGTTGGCGCCGAGGAGTATCACCAACTCGCCGGCCCCAAGGGTAAAGGAGACGTCCTTGAGCACTGGCTTGCCGCTATAGCTGAAGCCAAGGTCGCGCACATTCAGTGCCGGTGGTGAATCGGAATGAGTGTGCGCACTGGGTTTCAATTCATGACTCACGGTTCGACGACCACTCCCCAGGGAAAGCGTCCCACGGGCACCGACTTGATCGCTTCTAAGCCATCCACGTCGATGATCGTCACATCGCCGCTAACACCATTGGTCGTATATAAACGGCTCTCGTCTTCATTGAGTGCGAGGTGCCAGACGCGTTGACCGACCAGAATATAATCGAGCACTTCGTAGCTCTGCTGATCAACGACCGCTACTCGATTCGACGGCCCCAGTGCGACGAAGGCATAGCGGCCGTCAGACGTCATGGCAATACCTACGGCCTGGACGGTCTCTCGCGGGACACCGGGAACATCGAAACGGATCGTATGTTCGACATCAAAGCTCTCCTGCATATCGATGACCGACACCGTGGCGGCAATTTCCGCCGAGACCCAGGCTTCTTTGCCATCGGGGGTGAATTCGGCGTGACGCGGACGCGCACCTACCAGGCGATGGTAGACCGCTTCACGTTTCTCGGCGTCGATGATATGCGCCATGTTGGATGTCTCGGTGGTCGCGATCAGCCATTTGCCGTCGGGACTGATACCCAGTCCTTCAGGCTCGACGCCGACCGGAATTTGATCAACATGAGTGCGTTTTTCATAATCGAGAATCGAAACGATGTTGTCATCTTCATTCGAAACATAGATATAGGGCTTATTGGGATCGGTTCGAATGACCTCTGGATCTTCGCCGGAAGCTTGGCTGCGTACGACGTTCAGTGTCTCCAGATCGATCATATCGATCGCTTCGTCATCTCCCACCGCGACGAAGAGTTCACTACCGTCGCTGCTGAACGCCATCGCCCGTGGACGCCGACCTACTTCGATGGTTTTGATCACTTCCAATGATTGTGCATCGATGACAGAGATGGTGTTGTCTTTTTCATTTGAGACGAAAATCCGTTCTGCATACGCTGAGAAGGGCATTAGAAACAGTGCCGCAAGTGCAACACTCTGTAAGCCTTGCTTGAGCATTTTTTTGTTTCCCCGGATACGTGGTTCGAATGATTTCTTATCACTGTGAATCACTAAATGTTGCATTGTGATTCCCCCTCATCGACGCCCAGTGAATCCAGTGGGGAACGCGGGTGCAGGTAACCTTCCTGCGGAGAAACCGAGGCGACCATACGGGGCCCTGTTACCAGGATTGGCTGGCGCAGCTGGTGGTTCCAGGTACGGTAGCTCACCGGCAGGCCGAGATAGCCGGCCAGTTCGAATTCATCACTGAGCATATAGGCGATGACCGTATCGCGGTCTACCGAGCCGGTGCGTGCCGCAGCTTCGCCCAGTGAGCGTACTGCGATCCAGGCAGCATAATCATGCGGTGTCATCCAGCGCTCGGCCTGCTCCTCGAACCGCCGCTGTAGTTGTACGGCGCCCCAGGATTCATGAGCACGGTGCCAGGCGACAGCCTTCAACCCCTGGGTACCGACGACTGGCCTGGGTATTTCGGTCTGGTAGGGGAAGTATTCACCGAAGTAATCATTCTCATCGGCGATAACCACCACATCATGCTGTGGCAGGTTCTGCATGAACACCGGGATTTCTCGTTGTATGGCGTGAAAACCGCCTTCAGCGCGCCGGGACATGGGGTCGTGTGGCCACATCCTCTCTTCAACGATATCGTGACCGAAGCGCTGGGCCGATTCGCGAAGTGCCTCCGCCAAGAGTTGGTCTTCATCGGTGTTGCCTCGTACCAGTACCCAGTCCTGCCATTGCTTGTAGCCCAGGAACTGGGCGAGCGCGTCGGTCAACATGCGCCGGCTGGGCGTGGTGTGAAAGACATTCGCCTGACATTCTTCATCGCGTAAGGTATTTTCCTGGGCAAGAGTATTAAAGACCACACGCTCTTCCAGCGCCGAGGATTCCAGTACCTGACGCAGGGCCTTGTCAGGCAGACCGCTTATGATCCAGTCTGCTCCTTGTTCGATAAGTGATTCCAGACCCGCCAGGACTTCTCCTTGCTCCGCAACGATAGACTCAACCAGCACGAATTCCTGACCGAGGAATTGCCCGGTGGCATTATTGTCATTGACCGCAAGTCGCGCGCCTTGTACGCCTTCGTCATCAATAACCGGGTCAAGCACCGATAACGGTTCGATATCCGCAGGGCGCTCGATTCCCAGATAACCCAAGGTGATTGTCTCAGTTTCCTGCGAAGACGACTGCGCCAACGTCACGGTCGACCAGACAAGCAAGCTGCTCAGCAGCATCAGACGAGGAATGTTTGATAAATAACCAGCTTGTGCGGTTAGAACATTGGAAGTTAAGTGTTTCATTACCGCTCCTATGCGTTGTTATTATTTGCCATGATTTGCTGGCCTTTACATTGCTGCATCAATGACACGTACCATCCTGGAAAGCCTCTCCTCGAGTAAGTAGGGCTTTTCACATAGCGCCGGTAACGCCTGTTGACGCATCGTGAAAGTGCGACGCTCCCAATGCAGCTCCTCTTCCAGGCGGGCGGCTTCTTCTTGCTCGACGCTAGTGGAATCCCGCGCTGCTTCCAGGTCGTCGACTAACTCGGAGACTTGCTCCAAACGTGCGACCTGAGCGCGAGCCGCGCTACGGATCTTCTCGATGGTACGGCTTCGTTCGTTATTGATCTGTTCGAAAATCCCGGAGAAAAGTAGGGTCAGGCGCTGTTCATCGGGGTTGCTGACCGCGATGAATTCCTGGATGTGCTCAAGTGCCTGCTCTTCGCTGATGGTCATGGTCGTTGCCAGACGTACGGTGCGTCCGACTTGTTCGTCCTCCCACCATTCCTGTTCTAATTCATCGGGCGAGGGACCCGTCCATAGCGTTCCCCAGGCAAGCTCGGGGATCAGGCGCTGCACACAAGGCCAGTCCGGCGGGCCCGCAGCGGCACGCTGTGCTTGGGCATTAACGGGAAGTAGCAGGATAAGCAGCGTGAAGCCCAGGGTGACGCTCAACGGGCGCAGGTTAACTAAATTCATTCTGAGTCCCTCGCACCTTCATCAATAAGCTGACCATGGCGATCCAGTAGCGGCACGTTATAGTCGGCTAGAATAGCGTTGATATCGTCCTGACGCCGATCGATAAAATCATTGAGTGTGTCCTTCCATTGAGGCTCACCGTGTCTGATTCCCATGGTAATACGGTATTGCAGGTGGGCACCGGTGGTGTCATCGACAAGCGGTATGACCTTCAGGGCAGGCTCCTGCTGCGCAGCATAATAGCCGGCGATCGGACCCCAGAGAACGGCGCCCTCAGTGATGCCAGCAACGATATCCTCTATCGCGTCCTTGACTGGCGCTCTTACGCGAGTATCGACCTGCAGCGGGTAGCCCTTGATGCTAGCGCCTGCTCTGCGCAGAGGGACGACCGGTGGCGTTTCAGCGATCACACCGATGCGACGGTCCTGCAAAGAGGGGTCGTTCAGGCTGGTAATTTCGATATCGGAGCCTTCAGGCACGATCAGGGAGTAAACGGAGTGATAGTAGGCATTACTACCTTGTACGAACTCATACCCGGCGGCCACGCCCATAATGACATCGCAAACACGTAACTCGAGGGTATTGCGGACGAAACCCATGATTTGCGGTGCCCAGACATACGTCAGTGGGTTGCCCATGTCCTCGGCCAATAGCTGCGCGATGCGGTTCTCAAAGCCCTGCTCCTCGCGGTTAGTAAAGGGCAGGTTGTTACCATCGGCACAGACACGAAGATGCTCTCGTTCATCACGCTCGGGCATGTCAGCCGAAGCACTGTTCACACCAGTACCGATAAGGCCAAGCGTGGTGGCTGTGACGAAGAGGGCCAGACGGATGGAGTGGGGCATTAATCTCTCCAGTGGAACAGGGGCGGAAGATAGTGAATGAAGCGCAGTAGCAGTAGCCGTTAACCCTCTTCCTCATTTAGCATTTCTTCAATGACTTTTGGCCGGCCACGACCCAGCTCGCCAGAAGCGCGTGCCTTCAGATAGCTATAAATATTACCGATGTTCGATATGACGCTGGGATCTTCTGCGAAGGAGGGCATGACACGGCCGGGCTGAATCTGGAGGCCTCCGGCGATGGTGCTGGCAATTTCCGCAAAGGAACGGCGTTCTGCAGCCTTGGATAGGCTGGGAGCAAAGGATGAGCCCAGCGCGTCAGGTCCATGGCAGGCCTGACAATGACGTGTATAGGTAAGATAGCCTTGGTAGGTATTCGGATCGACCTTGCCGTCCTTGACGATGAAACTGCCTGGTTCTTGACTCGCTTGTTGTTCAGATGGGGCCTGGTTATTTACATTCTGATTATCTGCCGAGGCCGTGGTGATGCTAAGGGCCAATACTGCGATACCCAGAATACCGATATGCTTGGAGCGGGATTTCTTGTTTAACATCTTTCACCCTAGGTCAGAAACCGTGTTGTAGTTATTGCTTCATATAACGCTAATGTCGAATATTGTGGTGCGCAATATTCTTAAAGATGGTTTTTAACGGTTCCCGCCATGGGGCTGATAGCCGCCATGACGGGAGGAGGGGGCAGGTGCTTTTAGGTATCGCTATCGGGTAATGCGAATACCGTTAGAATGCCACCTAGCTTGGTATATTCATCCAGCCCGGAGAAGGCACTGACGGCACCGAGTCCCTCTTCTGGATTCTCCAGACCCGCAGCGAGACCGATACCCGCCCATCCACCTACGCCGGAGAGCACGCCGATATACTGCTTGCCGTTATGCCGGAAGGTGTTGATGTTGCCGATAATGCCGGAGGGGGTCTTGAAGCGCCATAGCTCTTCGCCGGTTTCGATATCTACTGCCTTGATATGGCCTTCAAGCGTGCCGTAGAAGGCCAGATTGCCAGCCGTGGTCAATGCGCCGCTCCACACCGCGAAACGCTCATCGACCTCCCAGACGACTTCACCTTTGACCGGATCCCAAGCGATAAAGCTACCCATTCGACCTTCCATGCCACCTTCTTCAACCGGGGCCGACATCATGGTCAGGGTCGCACCGACATAGGGTTGACCTGCGACATAATTGGTTTCAAAGGGCTCATAGTTCATGCAGATGCGGTTGATGCCAGCGTAGATCAAGCCGGTATCAGGCGAGTAGGAACTCGGCTGCATGTTCTTGGCACCCATTGCCGTGGGACAAATGTCGGTTGTATTGACATCGACACCCTGGGCAAACGTGCTGAACTCATCGTTAACCACCGGACGGCCGGTTTCCATGTCGTAATGGGATGCCCAGTTGGTCTCAGGAGCATACTTCTCTGCGACCAGCAGCTCACCCGTCTCACGATCAAGCAGGAAGCCAAAACCGGTACGGTCGATGATCGCCAGTCCTTTACGCTGTTCTCCATCGATTTCAATATCGATCAACTGGTTCTCGTTGACCCCGTCATAATCCCATTCATCGAAGGGTACCTTCTGATAGACCCACTTCACCTCGCCGTTGTTGGGGTCACGCGCGAAGACGGTAATCGCCCACTTGTTGTCGGCCGGCTCGCCATCGACGGTGCGCTGCTCGGGATTCCAGGTGCCGGGGTTACCGGTGCCATAGTAGATCAGATCGAGTTCCGGGTCGTAAGTAATCCAGCCCCAGGGAGCGCCGCCGCCGCGCTCCCATTCACCTTCCGGCCACGTAGTTACGCCGAGATCGGATTCACCGATGGGTTCGCCCATCATTAGGGTGGTTTCGGGGTCTATCAATACATCATCGTCGGGGCCGTTGGAATAGCCGCGCCATTCCCTTTCGCCCGTTTCGACATTGTAGGCTGTCATGTGGCCGCGAATACCGAACTCACCGCCACTGATGCCCATGATGACCTTGTCGTGTACGACCAGCGGCGACATGGTGTTGGATTCACCGATGGTATGGTCGCCATTGCTGGCATCCCATAGCAGTTCACCGGTCTCGGCATCCAGAGCGATTAGCGTGTTGTCTGCCTGACCGAGAAATAGCTTGCCATCTGAATAGGCTAGGCCACGGTTGACGGTATCACAGCACATAACGGGGATGACGCGGAAATCCTGATCGGGTTCATAGGACCAGATAATTCTGCCTTCGTCTTCAAGATCAAGAGCAAAGACTTTATTGGGGAAGGGGGTGTGAATGTAGAGGCGTCCATCCCCGACGTATAACGGTCCGCCTTCGTGGCCGCGTAGTACGCCGGTGGAGAATTGCCATTGAGGCTGTAACTGCCCAACATTCTCACGCGTGATTTGATCTAATTCGCTGTACCGATGACCCTGGTAGTTGCCTAGCTGAGTTGCCCAGAGGTCAGGGTTTTGTTGAAGCTCGAGTTGGTTCTCATTGGCCTGAGCCATCGAGATGGCCAATAGCCCTATAGTCGCTATGGCGAGGCGCGTTTCTGGAAGCATATTGTTATCTCCACTTAAGTTGCGTCGCTCAATCCAGTAACGCAACGTCTTGTTTTTATATTTTTCCTAGCAACACTTTGAAGGTTTAGCACAAGTTGCAATAATAACCACGTCAGGTGGTGCGAATTAAAACGAGTTAATGGTCAAAACACTTTTGCCATCTGGTGCATAATCGTTTCATCTTGTCGCTAGCCCGCGTAAACGCTGACGTGGGCCAGGATTATGGAAGGCAGTAAGACGCCGGTGTGTTAGAACGAGACCTTAGTAGTAATGTGATTTTGCCGGAAACTGCTTTACTTAGGGTGCATTCAAATAAACAGACTGTTCTGGGAGGCTAGTATGTGGACAAAGCCAGCTTATAAAGATCTCCGCCTCGGTTTTGAGGTAACTCTTTATATATCTAATCGCTAAAACAGGATTGCTAAGCTAGGGGAGAGCGGGGCGTACCTATTTGGACGCCCCGTTTTTCGTGGAGTTGTTAAAGTTGATAAACCGGTAGCACTTTTTTTGGTGATTTTTAGTCAATTGAAGTAATAAAGTTTGTGTTTATTAAAGGGAAAGACATGCAGATACTGGTATTGGGCGCGGCGGCGGGGGGCGGCTTCCCGCAGTGGAACTGCAACTGCTCCAATTGCCGAGGGGTGCGCAATGGCACCCTCATGGCACAGAGTCGCACTCAATCGTCGATAGCCATCAGTACGGATGGTGAGCGCTGGTTATTATGCAATGCTTCACCGGATATTCGTGCCCAAATTGCCAATAATCCTGAGCTTCATCCGAAGCGGCAATTTCGTGACACGGGGATTGCAGGGGTATTGCTGGTCGATGCACAGATCGATCACTCCACTGGACTCTTATCGCTACGGGAAGGGTGTCCGCTGGATGTTTGGTGCACGCCGAACGTCCATCAGGACCTGAGTACCGGTTTCCCCCTATTTCCCATGCTGACGCATTGGCAGGGGGGGCTGCGTTGGCAGCCTATCCCTGTTGATGAAAGCCAGCATGAGGCACGCTTCAAGGTTGAACCGTGCCCCGGCTTGACCTTTACGGCGATAGCCCTGGACAGTAATGCTCCGCCTTACTCGCCACGTCGTGGTTCACCTACGCCAGGTGATAATATCGGTCTGCTGATCGAAGACGAAAGCAGTGGTGCCTTGCTATTCTATGCGCCGGGGCTCGGGCAGCTTACCGAAAGCGTACGTGCCTGGATGCAGCGTGCTGATTGTGTGTTGGTAGATGGCACTCTCTGGCACAACGATGAACTGCAGCGGAGCGGCGTCGGCCAGGCGACCGGCACGGATATGGGCCATCTCGCCCTAAACGGCAAGAATGGATTGCTGTCTGAGCTTGATCGGTTGCCGGAGGCAACACGCCGCATCCTCATTCATATCAATAATACCAACCCCATCCTCGATGAATCCTCGCCCGAGCGGGCGGTACTGGACAAGCGCGGTATCGAGGTTGCCTACGACGGCATGAAGTTCACACTATAACCATAAAAAGCCTTGATTCGAGCGGCATTGCTCATTAAAAGCTGCTTGATAACAGAAGGCATGTATTCAGTACAAGGAGCTCGTCATGACGTCCATCGCTTCTCCTTTGGATAGTAAGCAGATGGATAGTAAGCAGAACGGCCCGGCACTCGATCGCGATGCTTTTCGTGCTGCATTGATGGCCAAGGGTGCTTACTATCATATTCATCACCCTTACCAGGTCGATATGGCGCAAGGGCGATCCACGCCGGAGCAAATACGTGGCTGGGTCGCTAATCGCTTTTATTATCAGATCAACATACCCCAGAAGGATGCTGCACTGTTGGCCAACTGCCCAGATGCCGCTACCCGTCGGCGTTGGGTTCAGCGTCTTCTGGATCATGATGGCTATCAGGAGGATGGCGGCGGCATAGAAGCCTGGTTAACCCTTGGCGAGGCCGTGGGGATGACCAGGGAAGAACTTTGGTCCCAGGAGCATGTACTCCCAGGGGTCCGCTTTGCCGTGGATGCCTATCTCAATTTCGTGCGCCGGGCTGACTGGCGCGAGGGGGCGATTTCGTCATTGACTGAACTGTTCGCGCCGGAAATTCATCAGAGTCGCCTGGAGAGCTGGCCGCAGCACTACCCCTGGATCGATGCCGCCGGTTACGGTTACTTCCGCAAGCGCTTGAATGAAGCGCGTCGTGATGTCGACCATGGTCTCGAGGTTGCCCTGGATATATGCACTAACTACCAGGCCCAGCAGCGCGCCCTGGATATATTGCAATTCAAGCTGGATGTGCTGTGGAGCATGCTTGATGCCATGAGCATGGCCTACCAACTTGGTCGTCCCCCGTATCATAGCGTTACTGATGAGCGGGTCTATCATCGGGGGTTGGCATGATGCCGAGTATTGAGGCAACTACTATATATAGGCTGCGTCCGGGATGGCGCCTGCAATGGGAGCCTGCTCAACAACGGCATGTTCTGCTTTATCCCGAAGGCATGGTTCAGCTCAACGAAAGCGCCGGCGCGGTGCTGACATTGCTGGACGGTGAGCGTAACGTTGCCATGTTGGTCGCTGAGCTGCAGCGTCGTTTCCCCGAAGCCACCACGCTTGAGGAGGATGTAAGAGAATTCCTGCTCGACGCCGCCAACCAGGGGTGGATACGTCATGACTAAGTTACTCTCGAGTTCACCGGAACCTAGCACAGCCTCCCATAAGGCGTTTGATGATACGATCGGTGCGCCGCTGTGGTTGCTGGCGGAACTTACCTATCGCTGCCCCTTGCAGTGCCCTTACTGCTCCAACCCCCTTGATTTCGCTTCTCAGCAAAAGGAACTTAGCACCGATGAGTGGCGCGATGTGCTGCATCAGGCGCGCGCCATGGGTGCCGTCCAGATGGGCTTTTCGGGAGGGGAGCCTTTGGTGCGTGACGACCTGGAAGAGTTGGTCGCTGAGGCGCGTGAACTGGGCTTTTATACCAATCTAATCACTTCTGGCCTGGGGCTCGATGAGGCGCGCATATTAGCCTTGCGCGACGCTGGCCTTGATCATATCCAGATCAGCCTACAAGCAGCAGACGAGGAAATGGCGGCTGCATTGGCCGGCTCGAAAAAAGCCCATGCCAAGAAATTGGCCATGGCGCGTGCCGTCAAGGCAGCGGGCTATCCAATGGTCCTCAATGTCGTGCTGCATCGGCATAATATTGATCAGATTGATAAGGTCATCGCGTTATGCGTCGAGTTGGGCGCCGATGCCGTAGAGCTAGCCAACTGCCAGCTTTATGGCTGGGCACATCTCAATCGTGCGGGGCTTTTGCCGAGTCGTTCGCAGCTTGATGCCGCAGAGGCGACGACTCAGCGTTGGCGCCAGCAGCTAGCTGCCGAAGGCAAGGATATGCGCTTGCTGTTTGTGGTGCCGGATTATTATGCCGAGCGTCCCAAGGCATGCATGGGAGGCTGGGGGGCGATATTCATGACCGTCACACCGGATGGCACGGTGCTACCTTGTCACAGTGCTCGCGAGCTGCCGATGACATTTCCCACGGTGCGTGAGCAGCCGCTCAATAGCATCTGGTATGAAAGCTTTTCGTTTAACCGTTTTCGAGGCGATGAATGGATGCCCTCACCATGTCGTGAGTGTGACGAACGTCATAAGGATTTCGGGGGTTGTCGCTGCCAAGCCTACCTGCTTACCGGTGATGAGACAGCCACGGATCCTGTCTGTGACTTATCGCCTCAACACGGGCTGATTGAGGCCGCACGTGCAGAGGCGGCTGCCGATAATCGCTCTGTGGCGGAACTGACGCCACGGAATAAACGGGAATCGCAAGTGTTTTGCCGCGAATGAGTAAGCACATAACATTTGATGTTTCCTCTCTGCTCGATACGATGCCCCGCGAGGTGGCATTGCCTGCCGATGGTCTGAGCGAGTTGCAGGCAACTCCGGCGGGAGCATTCTGGCTCGCGGCGAATCCAGCCACGGGGCGCAAGACACTGTGGCACTGGGCGAATGGTGAATCACGTGCCCTGACACCTCCGCTTTATGATGTTGGTAGCCGTGTCAATGGCTATGGCGGGGGTGCCTATGCCTGTTTCGATGAGTTTGTGGTGATCATCGATAACCCAAGCCAGCAACTGCTTCAGCAGCCTTTGGCTGGAGGCGAGGCACGCCCTTGGTGGTCACGACCGGATGCCCGTTATGGTGGCATGATTGCCGATCCGCATCGTTGTCGTGTGTTGGCGGTGGAAGAGTACGGTGATGGCCGTCAAGGGAGCCAGAGGCTGGTGGCTATCCGCGAAGGAGAACTCGAAGTCATTGCCGAAGGTAGTGATTTCTATGGCGCACCGTCGCTTTCGCCCAATGGTCGCTGGCTCGCCTGGGTGGAATGGCAGTTGCCGAATATGCCCTGGCAGCGCTCCACACTGAAGATTGCTGAACTCGGAGACGATGGGCTTGCTCGCGCCATCAACTGCTGGGATGGCGGTACGGCCGTCAGTCAGCCACGTTTTGCCAGCGATGGTGGATTGATCGTGATGAGTGACCACGGTGGTTGGTGGCAACCTTATCGGTTCAAAGGAGAGACGGTACAGCTGCTCAGTGACTGGCCGGCGGATCATATTCCTACTCCCTGGCAACTGGGAGAAAGCCATCATCTATGGCAGGGAGATGGCGGTATCGTAGTGCGCCTCGAAGAGGGCGCGTCGCATGTGCTGCATCTCGATTCTCAAGGCCGTTCGTCGGCTCGCTATTTTCCCGATGCGTCGCGCGTGGCAGGGTTGGCAAGTGCCGAGGGATGGCTGTATGCAATTACTCAAGGCACCGGCCATACCGCACGTCTGGAACGTGTCCGATTTGGTAATAATGAACACCAGAAACTATTCAGTTTAGCCACTCTGGATCTTTCGCTTGTACCGGAAACACTGACCATTACGGTGGGCGGCGATGAATGGTTTACAGCCTTCCTTTATCACGGCGACGTTAAGGAGGCGCAGGCGGGCGCCCCTATGCCGCTGATTATTCGCGTACACGGAGGGCCCACGTCAGCCAGCTATCCGGTCTACGATCCGCTCGTTCACTGGTGGACGCAGCAGGGATTTGCCGTCGCGGACATTAATCCACGCGGCAGCGGCAACTGGGGACGCGCTTTTCGCGAACGGCTCGCGGGGGAATGGGGGCAGTTGGATGTCGAGGATGTTATTGCTCTGGCCGATGAACTAGTTGCGCAGGGCGTTGCCGATGCAGAGCAGTTATTCATTCGGGGACAGAGCGCAGGCGGTTTTACCGTGCTTAATACACTCGCTGCAACCACCTGTTTTCGTGCTGGTGCGAGCCTTTATGGCGTCACCGATGCGCCGCGTTTGGCCACACAAACCCACCGCTTTGAATCCGGTTACCTTGAGTGGTTATTGGGTGATACCGCTTCACAACGTAGACAAAGCCCTCGTTACCGTGTCAACTCGATCAATTCGCCAGTGATTTTTTTCCAGGGTGACCAGGACCGAGTGGTGGTGCCGGAACAGACACACGCCATGGCCGCAGCATTACAGCAACGAGATGTGAAGGCGAGGGTAGTGCTATTCGATGATGAAGGCCATGGCATTAGGCATCCGGATAATCGACGTCGCATGATCGCAGAAGAGCTCGCCTTTTTTGCCTCCACCTCCCACACCGGGCGTTGATATGGGCGTTGAGGAGGCTCTGCTAAGTGGGATGCCGGCATTGCCGACGGGCAGTCGTGTCGCTCGTCAACGCTTGCCAAGCGGCACCGATATCCTGGCTGTGGAGGTGCCTTCCGCACGTAAGGTACGCCTGGTCGCTGCGGTGGGGGCGGGCTATCTTGATGAACCCCGCGAGCGGCCCGGGCTGGCCCATCTACTCGAACATTCACTTTTTCTCGGCTCACGGAACTCACCTCAGCCGGGCGCCTTTGCTGCCTGGGTGGGCGAGCAAGGGGGGCGCTACAATGCCAAGACCGATGAATTTGTCACTGATTATCACCTGAGTTTGCCACCTGCCGCCGCGCAGGAGGGGCTTGTTAGATTAATCGACCTGCTGGTACGGCCGTGCCTCGTGACATCCGCGATCAGCCGGGAAATTGAGGTTATCGATGCCGAGTTTCAAGCTCGCCTGGCAGACCCGGCACTGCACCGCCAAGCAGTTCTGTCGCGGCTGTTCCAGCCTGACCATCCCGCCGCCGATTTTCATGCCGGTCATCGTGGCACTCTTGGCAAAGGTAGTGCCTCCCTTTGCGAGGCTCTCGGCGACTTTCACGACACACATTATCGTGCCGAGCGTATCAGCATGGTAATGCTCGGGCCGGCATCGCTTGCTAGCCAGTTCGAGATGCTGGAAGCGACATGCAGTGCTATCCCCGACGGCGCACGACCTCTCAATCGACAGTCGAACGCTCGCTGGGCGTCACCGGCCTATCTGCAATGGTGCCTGCCCCCTAAGCAGGCATCGACAGCGCCAAAACTCGAGATGCTATGGCCACTGTCATCCTCTTTGGCGGAGCATCATGCTGCGCTTCTCGACCACGCGCTAACGACCTTATGCGATGGCCGACTGGCCGCCACGCTTCATGGGCAGGCTGCCATTGCCGACATGGCGGCGACCGTCAGGCCGGAGGGCACTGGTCCCGCGCTGTGCCTAACCTTGACGCTGACCCCAAGGGGCGAGCGCTGTGTGGACAGGCTGTTGGCGACCTGCCTGAGTGCGGTAAGGGAATTACCATCGCGTCTCGTCATTCAACCGTGCCCATATCCCTTAATTAGCGAAACCGATTTAGATGACTATGCGCTACAACTGGCTCGACGGTTGGCCCAGCCGCCCTCCACTGAGCATAGCGATAATCATGGCGATAATGGCTTTCAGTGCGCGTTCGACGAACTCGAGGCCTGTTTGGCGCCATCGGCGTGTCGCATCATGGAAGAAAAGCAGGGACTCGATGCCGATGTCGAGTATGTGCCAAATACATTGACCCCGTTTCGACGAGTGAGCTGGCCGGAAGGTAGGGCGTCTACCAGCGCCGCAAGATTGGCGCCTTGTCCGGCACCGCGCATCGCACTGCAGGATTATTCGACCCGGGGCGCTGTTGCCAGCTCGCCGACAGTGGCCGAGTGCCTTGGCGAGCATGGGTCTTTCGGCCTCTGGTGGGCGGGAGGGAGCGGGCAACAGGATAGCAGTTGGTGTCTCGGCTGGCCTGCGCCCAGGAAGACTCAGCAAGTACGCCTGGCGGCGTGGCACCAGCATACGTTGGCACTTCGCCAAGCGGCACGAAATGCTGCCGTGACATTAACGTTGGGCGGTGATACCAGAGGCGATTGGCTGAGAGTGCAGGGCGAGCCTCAAGGCCTCGAGTCGGTGGCTTCTCAAGCATTGGCAGCATGGGCAGTGGTCACGCCTGATTCGCCGCGGGGCCAAGCCCGCTCTTTACAACCCCGCTCTTCACAACCCAGCGTTGCGCCAGCCGGCTTGCTGGCGCAACGTATGCTGGCATGCCTGGAGGAGCCTTTTCCCAGACACGATGCGCAACCGTTGGGTAAACGAATATTGAGTTGGAGCATGGGCTGGCTTGGGCCCAGCGAGTATCTTAGCGCCTCGCAGCGCCTGGCCACACAGGCGTCTGAATTGCTCGATTACAGTTGTGGTGTTGTTGAATCAAGCCACGAAACGCTATCCACAAGCGTCGCTGGAGCACCTCGCTGGCTCGCGCCACAGGGTGAAGATCATGCGCTGATGCTACAAATCGATGGTCCCGATGATACCCCCGTGAGCCGACTGTTGATGCGGCTACTTGCCGATGCGCATGATAGTGCTTTTTTCCAGGAGCTTCGCGTTCACCAAGGTTTGGGTTATGTCGCAGCTGTGCGCTATCGCGAGGCAGACGGCTGGCCGCGATTGGGCTACGTGGTGCAGTCCCCGCATGCCGATATTGATGACCTGCAAGAAGCGGTGAAATGTTTTCTTAAGCAGAAAGGCATGGCGCTGGCCCGTCTGGGTGAGGCCACACTGGCGCGGCGGCTGGATGGTTTAAGCATGCAATGGGGCCCTCCCGAAACGCCTGGCGAGGCTATCTTGGCGAGCTGGCAAGCGTTGCGCCATGCTGTCATTGGCTCATCCCTGTCCACAGCAATGCCGCCAACGACTACGGCGCTAATTTTACGGCCCTGGGAAGTCATGGAACATGCCTTGGTGGACGTGACTCCAGAAGCGCTGGAAGAATTTGCCGCGGCCCTGTTCGCTGAAGCGCCGAGGCAGTGGTGGTACCACTCGCCAGCGGGTTATCGCCGATTGTGATTGTTGCCCTGTGGCAACACTCTTATGACTCCCGTGTCAATACCCTTTTTGACTAAGCTCGCCTAGACTGACTTTGAACTGCCGCGCTCGTGAGTTCGGCACCATCAATGACAGTGAACGCTGTTAAAACACCAGTATTACAATAATAAAAGGGTAAAGTTTATGAAGTCACGTGCCGCCATCGCCTGGGAAGCCGGCAAGCCGTTGGAACTCGTCGAAATCGATGTCGAAGGGCCCAGGACGGGAGAGGTGCTGGTGCGTATTGCCGCGACCAGTGTCTGCCATACTGATGCCTTTACGCTTTCGGGAGCCGATCCGGAGGGCCTGTTTCCCTCAGTGCTCGGCCATGAGGGCGCGGGCGTGGTGCAGGAGGTTGGCGAAGGCGTAACCAGCCTGCAGCCCGGTGATCATGTCATTCCGCTTTATACTGCCGAATGTGGCGAGTGCAAGTTCTGCCTTTCCGGCAAGACCAACCTGTGCGGCGCAGTGCGTGCTACCCAGGGCAAGGGCTTGATGCCCGACGGCACGACACGCTTCTCGCTGGATGGCCGTAAGCTCTACCACTACATGGGCTGCTCGACATTCTCCGAATATACCGTACTGCCCGAGGTCTCCCTGGCCAAGGTATCCAAGCAGGCCCCGCTGGACAAGATCTGCCTACTGGGCTGCGGCGTGACCACCGGCATTGGCGCGGTTCTCAATACCGCCAAGGTCGAGCCCGGCGCCACGGTGGCGGTATTTGGTCTCGGCGCCATTGGCCTGGCGGTCATTCAGGGCGCCCAGATGGCCAAGGCCTCGCGGATCATCGCCATCGACGTCAATCCTGACAAATTTGAGCTGGCACGCCAGTTCGGAGCCACCGAGTTCGTCAACCCCAAGGACTACAGCGACCCCATCCAGCAGGTGATTGTCGACCTGACCGATGGCGGCGTCGACTACTCCTTCGAATGCATCGGCAACGTCAACGTAATGCGCTCAGCGCTGGAATGTTGCCACAAGGGCTGGGGCGAATCGATCATCATCGGGGTTGCCGGGGCAGGGGAAGAGATATCTACACGGCCATTCCAGCTGGTCACCGGGCGAGTCTGGAAGGGTTCGGCCTTTGGTGGTGTCAAAGGGCGTAGCCAGCTCCCTGACTATGTTGATCGCTACATGAAAGGTGAATTGAAGATTGACGAGTTCATCACCCATAACATGCCGTTTGAACAGATCAACGAGGCGTTCGATCTGCTCCATGAAGGCAAGAGCATTCGTACCGTCCTGCACTATTGAAGGGGCATCGTTGAGATGAGGTGAAGTATGTCGTGGCTAACAAAAATTCTGACCAGTTTGCGAGGGGAGAATGCCCCAGCGCCTGCCGACAATAACGACAAACACATTGGTGAGAAAGGAGAGCAGCAAATGAGCGGAATCAATATCCACCCTTCGGTCGATAATGGCGTGAAGGCGGGCAGTGACCAGTTTAGCGGTGGCAAGTTGTATTGCCATTGCTCTTCCAACCAGGTCGAGGTAACCGTCAAGGCGCAATGCATGCACAACCATGTGTGTGGTTGCACCAAATGCTGGAAGCCATCAGGCGCGCTTTTCTCCCAAGTGGCCGTGGTCCCGAGGGATGCAGTGAGTGTCACGGCGAATGAGGACAAGCTGAAGGTCGTCGACTCTTCCGCTACCATCCAACGTCATGCCTGTCAGAATTGCGGTGTGCACATGTTCGGGCGTATTGAGGATACATCGCATCCCTTTTATGGCTTGGATTTCATCCATACCGAGCTATCCAGTGAGCAAGGATGGACCGCCCCCGAGTTTGCTGCCTTTACTTCGTCAATTATCGAATCGGGAGCAGACCCGGAACAGATGGGCGCTGTTCGCTCACGCTTGAAGGAACTTGGGCTGGAGCCTTATGACTGTCTTTCTCCGCCTCTGATGGATGCTATTGCGACGCATACGGCAAAGGCAAAAGGCGTGCTGTAATCGTCTTCGGCATGTCTTTTTAGCCGTAATCATGATCTGAACACTTGGCGCCGTATAGGATAACTCTCTATTACGGCGCCAATTGCTTGAGCGCCAAGAACTTTTAAGTGAGCGAGAGAAATTCCGGATGGTGAGTAAAATCGATAAGACACAGCGTGCTACGTCGGGCAGGCGGGGGCCTCGCGGCAAGCCTCGTGGTCGAGACCTCGACCCCGCTGCGTTGGCTGAGGTCGAATCCCTGCTGGGCACGGATGAAGACAGTTCTCTTCGCCGCCGCGATCTGTTGATCGAAAATCTGCACACCCTACAGGATGCATACGGGCACGTGACATTGCGCCACCTGCGTGCCTTGGCAACGTTCATGAACCTGCCCATGGCGGCGGTATATGAAACGGCTACCTTTTATGCACATTTCGATGTCGTGCATGACGATCAGGCGCCCCCTCCACCCACCACTATCCGCGTCTGCGATTCATTATCCTGTCAACTGGCAGGAGCCGATACGCTGCAAGCTGAGTTGCAAGCCAGCGTCGATCCAAGTCAGGTGCGAGTGATGCGTGCGCCTTGCATGGGCCGTTGCGACACCGCACCAATAGTCGAAGTTGGCCATCGCCATCTTCGCTATGCGACGCGCAATGCGGTCAACGCGGTGCTGGATACAGGCCATTATCATCCTGAGGCTATTGACTGGCAGAGGCTCGACGACTATCTCGACAAAGACGGTTACCAACTGCTTGGCGATTGTCAGACGGGGAAGGTGAGCGTCGATGCGTTGATGACGATGCTGGAGGCATCGGGTTTACGCGGGTTAGGGGGCGCGGGCTTCCCGACTTACCGCAAATGGGGCTTTGTACGTGCTGAACCGGGGCCTCGCTATTGTGTCATCAATGCCGATGAGGGCGAACCGGGAACTTTCAAGGATCGCTACTACCTGGAGCGTGCCCCACACCGTTTTCTCGAAGGCGCGCTGGTCAGCGCATGGGCAATAGACGCGACGGCCCTGTATATCTACCTACGGGATGAGTACCCCGGTTTGCATCGCGTTCTGCATGAGGCGATCGCCGAGCTGGAAGCAGCGGGGCTGGTCGAGCCCGGCTATATTGTGATGCGCCGTGGCGCGGGAGCCTATATCTGCGGCGAAGAATCGGCGCTGATTGAATCACTGGAGGGCAAACCCGGCAAGCCACGTCATCGTCCTCCTTATGTGGCTCAGGTGGGGCTATTCTATCGGCCAACCCTGGTCAACAATGTCGAGACCGTTTACTGGATCCCATTGATCTGGAAACGCGGTGCCGAATGGTTCGCCGGTCACGGTCGTCATGGTCGCAATGGCTTGCGCAGCTTCTCGGTATCGGGGCGCATCAATAAACCCGGCGTGCATCTGGCACCTGCGGGTATTACGCTAAATGAACTGATCGATGAGTACTGCGGTGGTATGCAGGAGGGGCACACCTTGGTCGCTTATCTTCCCGGTGGGGCCTCAGGCGGTATTCTGCCGGCGAGCAAAGCTGATATTCCTCTGGATTTTGATACCCTCCAGGTGCATGACTGCTTTATTGGTTCCGCCGCGGTGATGGTGGTGTCCGACCAGGATGATCTTCAGGCGGTGGCCACCAACCTGTTGGCTTTCTTTGCCGATGAATCCTGTGGACAGTGCACGCCATGCCGGGTTGGTACCGAAAAAATGCTGGCATTGCTCAAGCGCAACACCTGGAACGTGGCTGAGCTTACGCGCCTGTCGCAGGTGATGATGGATGCCTCGATTTGTGGTTTGGGTCAAGCCGCACCCAACCCGGTGTTGGGGCTCTTGAAAGACTTCCGCGAGCCGCTGGCTGCTCAGAACGTGATCGTTCGGGGCTGACAAAAGCTGAGGAGCGTTGACATGAATACCGCATTATTCTCTGCCTCATCGGCATCGGGTATGCCCGAGCCATTCGAGCTGACCCTCGACGGCCATAGCGTCATGGCCTTTCCCGGCGAGACACTGTGGCAAGTCGCCAAGCGTGCAGGAGAGACAATCCCCCATTTATGCTTCAAGGATGCTTACGGCTACCGCGCCGATGGTAATTGCCGCGCCTGTATGGTCGAGATCGAAGGCGAACGCGTCTTGGCCGCAAGTTGCCTGCGCGAAGCCAAGCCCGGCATGGTGGTCAAGAGTGCTACCTCGGAGCGCTCGCAGATTTCCCGTAAGGGCGTGATGGAGCTGCTGATCGCTGACCAACCCGAGCGTGAGGAGAGCCCCGACCGTGCCAGTCATTTCTGGGCCATGGCCGATCAGCTGGCCATCGATGCCACGGCAGTCAAGGCGTGGCTTCCAGCCCGTAATCCCGTCGCGGCACATAAAGCCGAGCACCAACTGTCGAATCATGACGCCTCGCACAGCGCGATGAATGTCAATCTTGATGCCTGTATCGAGTGCAACCTATGTGTGCGGGCCTGTCGTGAAGTTCAGGTCAATGATGTCATCGGCCTGGCTCATCGTGGCGCCTCATCAAAGATCGTCTTCGATTTTGACGATCCGATGGGTGAGAGTACCTGTGTCGCCTGTGGCGAATGCGTTCAAGCCTGCCCCACCGGCGCACTGATGCCAGCGACCCTGATTGATGAGCAGGGCCGTGGTAATTCGAAAATAGCCGATCATACGGTTGATTCGGTATGCCCGTATTGCGGCGTCGGCTGCCAGCTGACCTACCACCTCAAGGATCAAGAAATTCTGTTCGTCGAAGGCAGGGACGGGCCGTCGAATCATAACCGGTTGTGTGTAAAAGGGCGCTTTGGCTTCGATTATCCACGCCATCCGTCACGCCTGACCACCCCATTGATTCGTCGCGAGGGCGTGGCCAAGAGGCTCGACCCCGAGTTCGATCCGGCCAACCCCACTACGCATTTTCGCGAGGCAAGCTGGGAGGAGGCGCTGGATATGGCCGCGCGGGGCTTGGTCGGCCTGAAGAATGACCATGGCCCTGATGCATTGGCTGGTTTCGGCAGCGCTAAGTGCTCCAATGAAGAGGCATGGCTATTTCAGAAGCTGGTACGCGTCGGCTTCGGCTCCAATAATGTGGATCATTGCACACGTTTGTGTCATGCCAGTTCGGTCGCTGCGCTGATGGAGTGTATTGGCTCCGGTGCTGTGACGGCTTCATTCATGCAGGCGCTGGAATCCGATGTGGTGATTCTTACCGGCTGCAACCCCACGATAAACCATCCCGTCGCGGCAACCTTTTTTAAACAGGCGGCCAAGAAGGGCACCAAGATCATTATCATTGATCCACGTGGTCAGGCACTGGAGGCCTATGCGCACAAGACGCTGCGCTTCACACCGGGCAGCGACGTGGCGCTGCTCAATGCCATGCTCAACGTCATCGTCACGGAAGGGCTTTACGATGAGGCATATATCGCCAAGCACACCGAGGGTTTCGAGGCGCTCAAAACTCACGTCATCGACATGACGCCGGAAGCCATGTCGTACCTTTGCGGTATCTCCGCCGAAGACATACGTGAAGTGGCGAGGCTTTACGCCAACGCCGACAAGGCGATGATCTTCTGGGGTATGGGCATTTCTCAGCACATCCATGGCACCGATAATGCTCGCTGTCTGATCTCACTGGCTTTGGCGTGCGGCCAGACGGGGCGGCCTGGCACGGGGCTGCATCCGTTGCGTGGGCAAAACAACGTACAGGGCGCCTCCGATGCAGGCCTGATCCCGATGGTACTACCCGATTACCAGCCCGTTTCGGATGCACAGGTGCGCAGTGCTTTTGAAGAACTCTGGAATACGACCCTGGAAGCCAAGCCCGGTTTGACCGTGGTCGAAATAATAGATGCCATCACCGCAGGCACCATCCGTGGCATGTATATTTTGGGTGAAAACCCGGCAATGTCCGATCCCGATCTCGATCATGCCCGTGCCGCCCTGGCCAAACTTGAACATCTTGTGGTGCAAGACCTGTTTGTCACCGAGACGGCACAATACGCCGACGTAATCCTGCCGGCTTCAGCTTGGCCGGAAAAGGACGGCACTGTGACCAACACCAACCGCCAAGTACAAATGGGTCGTGCCGCCATGCCCTTACCTGGGCAGGCCAAGCCTGATTGGTGGATCATTCAACAGCTGGCTCAGCGTTTTGGCTTGCCCTGGAATTATCAGCACCCACGCGATGTGTTCGACGAGATGACCAAGGGCATGCCGTCGCTCGATCATATTAGTTGGGAGCGCCTCGAGCGAGAGCAAACGGTCACCTATCCTTGCCCTGCGGACGATGCACCGGGCGCCGATGTAGTCTTCAGTGATGTTTTCCCCACCCCTAGTGGCCGCGCCAAGTTCTCACCCACCCGACCGCTGCCGCCGGATGAACCTGTTGACGATGCCTATCCGACGGTACTGACGACGGGACGTCAGCTCGAGCATTGGCATACCGGCTCAATGACCCGACGCACCAAGGTACTTGACGATCTCGAACCCGACGCGGTGGCTAGCGTTGCGCCGGGCGAGTTGGCACGCCTGGGCCTGGCGCCGGGTGAGCAGTTGACGATTATCACCCGGCGAGGGGAGATAACGCTGATGGCACGTGTCGATCCGCAGATGCCGGAAGGCATGGTCTTTGTGCCGTTCTGTTATGCGGAGGCGGCGGCGAACCTGTTGACCAATCCGGCTCTCGATCCTTTCGGCAAGATACCTGAATTCAAGTACGCGGCTTGTCGTCTGAGCCGCCCCGAGGCGATGGCCGAGGTGACGTCTTGATAGCGGAGTGAGTTTGCTTTGCCAAAGTTGAAAACGGGCGTATAGACGTGGCGATTTTTTAATCCGCATACCCTACGCCTATTCAGAAGACGCCTGCTTCTCACTCGGCTGTTGGAGGACATTATATAAGGATTAGCAAAAAGACCGCTTCTGGCCGAGGCTGTGTGAAAACCTAAAAACCAGTTGGCGATTACAGCGTTCTGAATCGCCCCGGGTATTCTAGACACCCGTTAGGTTCTTAAAGTAACGTCTTTCATACTCAACCGGTAACAAGTTGTCATTCGTGCCGTCATCTTGCCATGACCTAGAGCAGTCATCGCCCTCCCTCCAATTACCTTAACACTCTGCAAGATCCCGCCAATTATCGCTAAAGCAAAGGTTCAAGAAGATACCGTTCAACATCTATCAGTCGTTGTAATGAGCTACCCATCGTCAAATGCGGCATAGGCATCATTACCAATTAGGGTTTTCTGGCCAAGCTAAACCTCAATTTCTGATGACTTTAGTGCTTTTCCTCACTGCTACATCTACCTCTTTTCAGATGAGTAAATTAATCCTTATTGATCAACTTTCTCAAAGCTAACTAATGGTGATTTTGAGGAGGTAAGAAAGTATTTCTCAATGTAACCTTGTGTAAGCATAGGGTATGGGAAAGTTGCCTTAGCTGAGGTGTCCGTCGAGGTGTGACGACAGTTTAAAAAAATAAGTATCAGAGCCCTGTGGGGCCTGGGAGGGAACATGGCCGTTAAACTGAACCAACATGATCTGCAATTCATTCTGGACCAGATCAAGATCGCGGAAGCGCATTCCGCGGGAACGCCCCTTTCGGAGCTCATCGATAGCCCGCTTCTGCCTTCGGGTCTGCGAACGGTCGATGGCAGTTACAACAACTTTGGGATTGGCCGTGAGCAGTGGGGGTCTGCGGGAGAGATTTTCGGTCCGATTACCGAGGGGTCGTTCAGGGAAGGAAGTGGTGCCTTTCCATTTCCCGGCTACCCAACCAACAATGACTATGGCGAAAATGGTGACGTGGTCGATGCCGAGCCGCGCCTTATCTCTAACCTGATCGTCGATCAGACCCTCGACAATCCGGCGGTGATCGCGACTGCGCTCCAGCATGCGGGTTTGAACGGCCAGCCGATGCTTGACGCCCTGAGCGAGATCCGCGAGCAGCACATCCTCGTGCAGGCACTGAGCGATGCCGGTCTTGAGGAGACGTCTATCTATGCGGCGCAGAAGGAGGAGCTCGACACGCTGCTCATCTCATACGGGATTGAGATGGATGGTGTCAGCGTCATGTTGCCGAACGTGTCTCCGGACGAGGGACTCTCCGCCTCCTACAACTCGGTCTTCACGCTGTTTGGCCAGTTCTTCGACCACGGGCTTGATCTGGTCGCGAAAGGGGGCAACGGTACTGTCTACATGCCACTGTCGCCGGACGACCCGCTGTACAACCCTGCGAGCCCCCATACTAACTTCATGGTATTGACGCGTGCCACCACCGATGATGCGGCAGGCAATGTCACCACGCCGTGGGTGGATCAGAACCAGACCTACACCTCGCATCCGTCGCACCAAGTTTTCCTACGCGAGTACGCGATGGTCGATGGCCGCCCTGTGGCGACCGGTAACCTGCTCGACGGTGAGCGCGGCCTGCCAACCTGGGCTGACATTAAGGCACAGGCGCGCACGCTGCTAGGTATCGAGCTGACCGACAAGGATGTGGGCGCCGTGCCACTAGTCGCGGTGGATCCCTACGGCGAGTTTCTGCGTGGCGAGAACGGGCTTCCCCAACTGATCACCGGCTTTGACGGCGCCGGCAACCCCATCTTAACCGAGGGGAACCTAGCCAACCCGATCGACCCCTCAGAAGTCGGGGCAGGGCGCGCCGGCGTGGCTTTCCTTGACGACATCAACCGTGAGGCGGTGCCCGTACTTGCTAACGGCGAACTGCAAGCGGACGACGATTCCGAGCCAGGTTACAGCGGCGAGTTCGGCGCTCGTGGTGCACAGACCTCTTATGATAACGAGCTGCTCGACGCGCACTACATCACCGGTGATGGTCGGGGGAATGAAAACATCGGCCTGACCTCAATCCACCACATCTTCCACTCCGAGCACAATCGCATCGCGGAGCAGGTGAAGGAAGTGGCGCTTGAGAGTGGTGATTTCGATTTCCTAAACCAATGGTTGAGTGGCCCTGAACTCACCTCATGGCCCAGCACAGCCGAGATCGAGACACTGTCCTGGGACGGCGAGCGAATCTTCCAGGCAGCGCGCTTCACCACCGAGATGGAGTACCAGCACCTCGTCTTTGAGGAGTTCGCGCGGAAGATCCAGCCGGATATCGACATCTTCATGGTGCAGCCCGACGCCGAACTGAACCCAGTGATCTTTTCCGAGTTCGCGCACGTGGTCTACCGGTTCGGGCACTCGATGCTCAACGAGACGGTTGACCGCATCAATGCGGATGGCAGTCGCGACGACATGGATCTGTTCGACGCCTTCTTGAATCCATTGGCTCTAGGCTCGGACACCATAAGCCATGACGAGGCGGCGGGCGCGATCCTGCGCGGTATGACGGCCCAGGTCGGCAACGAGATCGACGAGTTCGTCACCAACACGCTGCGCAACCAGCTCCTCGGCATTCCGCTCGATCTTCCCGCGATCAACATCGCGCGCGGGCGGGACACCGGCATGCCCACCCTCAACGAGGCCCGGGCGCAGTTTATGGAAATGGCGGATGGCGACACGCAGCTTAGGCCATACACCAGCTGGGCCGATTTCGCCGAGAACATGAAGAACCCCGCCTCGGTCATCAACTTCATCGCGGCCTACGGCACGCACGCGTCGGTCACTTCCGAAGACACCATCGCTGGCAAGCGTGCGGCGGCCACCGATCTCGTTCTCGGTGCCCCGAACGAGAGCGCAGCTGATCGGGAGGCACGCCTCGACTGGCTCAATGCGCCAGCCGAGCAGACGGGCGTTAACGACATCGACCTGTGGATGGGCGGCCTCGCTGAGAAGAAGATGCCCTTCGGCGGTATGCTCGGCTCCACCTTCGCCTTCGTTTTCGAAATGCAGCTCGAGAACCTGCAGGACGCCGACCGGTTCTACTACCTGTCGCGGACCCAGGGGCTGAACCTGCTAACGGAGCTGGAGAACAACTCCCTCGCCAAGATGGCTTTGGCAAATACCGACCTTGGAGAAACTGGCTTTGCGATCCCGGGTGATATCTTCTCGTCACCGGACCACATCCTCTATGTCGATTACGCCAAGCAGATGCAGATGACCGGGGTGGACGATCCCCAACACGAGGATCCTTTCCTCCAATCCGCTTCTCAGCTAGTCGAGCGCGGGGCGCCCGACGCGCAAGGTGACGGTGCCTACTTGCGCTATAACGGCGACGACCACGTCGTCATCCAGGGTACGGACGGCAACGACCGGATCGTCGCTGGCGGTGGCGACGACACCGTTTGGGGTGACGCGGGTGACGACCGGATTGAAGCCGGGTATGGCGTCGACAAGATCAACGGCGGAGAGGGTGACGACATCATCACCAACTCCGGGACCGATATCGGCGAAGTCGACATGCTCAAGGGAGACGAGGGCAACGACGTCATCCATGGCGGCAGCGGCGCGGCGCTGATCTTCGGTGGCCGTGGCAAGGACTTCCTGATCACCGGCCCAGACGGATCCGAGATCCGCGCTGGCATGGGTGATGACTTCCTCCTCGGTGGCGACGGCCCTGACGTACTCTTCGGCAACGAGGGCCACGACTGGGTCGAGGGTAAGAGTCGCTTCGAGTATATCGCTGGCGACAACGGCGAACTCTTCTTCAACTCCACGGTGATTGGCCACGACATCCTCAACGGCGGGAATGGTGACACCGACTACGACGCCGACTCAGGCGACGACATTATGGTGGCGGGAGAGGGTATTCAAAAGAACATCGGCATGTGGGGGCACGACTGGGTCATCCACAAAGGCCAAAACGTGGCGGCCGACGCCGATATGAACGTGGAGGTATTCACCACGCTGCCGCTGGAAGTGCTGCGGGACCGCTTCAGCCAAGTGGAGGCCCTGTCTGGCTGGGTGCAGGACGACATCCTGCGCGGCGACAACCGGAGCAACGAGGAAGAGGGCGTCACGCCGATCGTTGCCGACCCGACGCCTGAGGGCAACTTCATCTATAACGAGCTCGACCAGGCAGGTATTGACCGGATCGATGGTCTCGACCAACTGATCACCCCGGACATGATGCGCAACGCGCAATACTGGGCTGATGGTTCCGGGACTGAGAAGTCGGTGTTTACCGGCGGCAACATCCTGCTGGGCGGTGGCGGCAGCGATACGATCGAAGGCCGTGGCGGCGACGATGTTATCGACGGCGACGCGTGGCTCAACGTGCGCATCGCCATCATGACGAACCGCGATGGCACCGGCGATGAGATCGCGACGGTCGATAGCATGGACGGGCAGGTGACTCTCACTATCGATGGCGCGGAGGTTACCCGTCCGCTGTCGGCCTGGATGGTCGAAGGCCGGATCAACCCCGGGCAATTGCAGATGGTCCGCGAGATCCTTGAGGACGAGTCCGGCATCGACACGGCTGTCTACTGGGGCGATCGCGCTGCCTACGAGATCGCGGTGGACGAAGACACCGGCCGGCTCACCGTAGCACATGTCGATGTGGACGATGCTGCGGTGGACCCAGTAAGCGGGCAGAACCGTCTCTCCGATGGCACCGACCTCGTCAGCAATATCGAAGTGCTGTCCTTCGGGGATAGCGACCTGCAGGTTATTACCGGAACCAATGGCAACGACGTTGGTGCAACGCGCCTCGAGGGCACTGAGGCGGCCGATATCCTGATCGGCCTTGCCGGTAACGACAACCTGCTCGCAGGCGGCGGCGACGACCTTGCCTTCGGCGGTGCAGGCAATGATCGCCTGATTGGTGCGGACGGCAACGACACTCTCGATGGCGGTGATGGGAATGACTTCCTTAACGGCGGTGATGGCGACGATACGCTGCTGGGTGGCGCCGGTGCGGACGACCTTCGCGGTGGGCTTGGTGATGATGCCCTTGAGGGCGGAGACGGCGACGACCTACTCTTCGGGCTCGCTGGCAACGACACTCTTGAAGGTGGCGCCGGTAATGACGACCTCAACGGCGGCGGTGGCAATGACGTTCTGAACGGAGGCGAGGGCGATGACACCCTGTTCGGTAGCGCCGGTGATGACCTGCTGATCACCGAGGCCGATGGCGGGCGCGATATCCTTGATGGCGGCAACCAAGTTGATACCGCAGAAATCCTCGGCAGCGCCGGTGAAGCCGAATCCTTCGCGATTCTCGATCGGACCAATGCGCTGGCCCAGGGCTTTACCGACCTCGACGCTGGAACGGAGATTGTCATCGTACGGAACGGCGTGATGATGGCGGAACTCGCCAACATCGAGGAAATCGTCATCGACGGCCAGGGAGGCGGCGACACGTTTACGATTGCCGGTGACTTCACTGGAACCAGTCTGGCGATGAGTACTATCCACGTGATGGGCTCGGAGGATGACGATGTCTTGGACATCTCGGCACTGAGTTCTGCGCATCGGGTGGTTTTCAAAACCATGGGCGGCCACGACACGGTGGTGGGCGCACTTCGGGAGCAGGATGTCGTCGAACTTGCCGACGGCACGATGCTCGCTGACCACCCTGTCGAGGCCAACGAAGCGGGTGAGGCTCTAGTAGGCGACGACGAGAACTCCGTCCGCTTCGAGGTCGAGCCCGAGTCGGAACAGCCGGAAGACGAAGACGAGACCGAAACCGACGATGAATCAGAGGGCGAGGAAGACGAAGAACAATACGAGGAGGAATACGAGGAAGAGTACGAAGAAGACGAAGAAGACGAAGAAGAGTACGAGGAAGGCGAAGAAGAGTATGAGGAGGAAGACGGAACGCAAGTGATACCGGCTGCGGCCATGGCTGGCGGCGAAGGCGCTGATACGCTGATCGGAACGGCGGAGAGCGAAACCATCATGGGCTTGGGCGGACGAGACGTCATCTTCGGCCATGACGGCGACGACGACATCCTCGGCGGCGACGGCGCGGATATGCTCTACGGCGATGACGGCGACGATCGAGTGTTTGGCGAGGACGGCAACGACTTCATCAATGCCGGGGCTGGCGATGACACGGTCTTCGGCGGCGAGGGAGACGATATGTTCGTGGCCGAAGCCGATGACGGCGACGATACCTACTACGGCGACGACATGGTGGGCGGCAGTGCCAGCGACAGCGACACTCTGGATATGTCAGCCATTATGTCAGCGATCACGGCAGATCTCGGTACCGGTTTCATGGGGCGCGGCAGCGTCTCGAGCGCTGAGACTGGCAATGATGGGCTGTGGGGTGTCGAGAACATCGTCACGGGATCGGGAGACGATACGATCACAGCGAGCCGCGCGGCTAACGTGATGGATGGCGGGGCAGGCAACGACACGTTCCGCTTCCTCTCCGCAGCGGATGCGGACGGCGATACCATCATGGGATTTCAGCCGGGCGACCGTATCGATCTCAGCGGTGTGGATGCGCATGGCTGTGCAACGGGGAACCAGAGCTTCACGTTAGTGACCGAGGCCTTCACCGGCGTTGGCCAGCTGATGTTCAGCCATCAAACCCGCGACGGCGAGGACTACACCGTCGTTGAAGGCAACACGACCGGAGACGACGATGCGGATTTCTCCATCAGCATCAAGGGTCGGCATGAGCTGGGAGTGAGCGACTTCAACCTATAACGAACGACAGCTATAACAATAACGAACCCTGCGGGCGTACCCGCCCGCAGGGAACGCCCGTTCAACATAGGGTGCAAGGGGAGTTCACATGCGCAAAAAAGACGCCAGTACGTCGGCTAAGCGCAAGAGCGCAGAACAGCTGACCAAAGGTTTCCGAGGAATCTTTTTCTTCTTATTCGGCATGTCAGGGATCATCAACATCCTCGCCCTGACCGGTGCCTTCTACATGCTACAAATTTACGACCGAGCGCTGACCAGCGGGAGCATTTCGACGCTGGTCGCCATCTCTGTGCTGGCGCTCGGTCTGTATTGCTTTCAGGGGATGTTCGACACCATCCGCTCTCAAATCCTTGTTCGCGTCGGCGCGCGCCTCGACAGAAGGGTCGCGCCGCTGGCCCATCGGGTCGCTATCGACATGCCGCGCTTCGGGTTTTCGACCGCTGAATCACTGGAGCGTGGCCGCGACGTGGATACGGTGCGCGGCTTTCTGGGAAGCCAGGGCCCTGTGGCGCTGCTGGACCTTCCCTGGATGCCACTTTTCCTGTTGTTTGTCTACATCCTGCACCCCTACCTTGGCGCGCTGGTTTTTCTCGGCGGATTCATCCTGGCCATGCTCGCGATTATCACGGAGCTGAAGACGTCCAAACTGAGCAGCGCCATGCAGCAGGCTGCCGTCACCCGCAATACCATCGCCGACTCCAATGCTCGTAATGCGGAGATCCTCAAGGCGATGGGCTTTGCCGGTCGCGCGGTGGCGCGCTTCAATCGGGCGAACGACGATCATCTGGAGTTACAGACGCGAACCAACGATGTCAGCGGCACCTTCGGAGCGATCTCACGGGTGCTGCGGATGGTCTTGCAGTCGGCCGTTCTTGGCCTTGGGGCGCTGCTCACTATTCAGGGGGAGCTTAGCGCTGGCGCGATCATCGCCGCTTCCATTGCCTCCGCGCGGGCGCTCGCCCCCATTGATCTTGCCATCGGCAACTGGAAGAACGTTGTCGCTGCGCGAACCGCGTTCGCACGCCTGAAGGAAACCGTCATGGCGCTGGCGGACGTTGACGAACCGATGGAGCTGCCCAGCCCGAGTTCATCCCTCAAGGTCGAGAACATCACCGTCGCAGCCCCCGATTCCGGACAAGTGCTGCTCAGCGAGCTGAGCTTCGAACTCAAAGCTGGCCAAGCGATTGGGATCATCGGCCCTAGCGGTGGCGGCAAGACCACGCTGCTACGCGCGTTGACAGGCATCTGGCCCGTGCTGCGTGGGAGCGTGCGGCTCGACGACGCGGAGCTATCGCAATGGCACGACGAAGCGCTCGGTCAGTTCATCGGCTATCTGCCGCAGGAGGTCGCGCTGCTGAATGGCACGATCGAAGAGAACATTTCGCGGTTTCAGGAAACACCGGATTCCCATGCGGTGGTGGAGGCGGCGATGGCCGCAAGCGTCCACGAGATGATCGTGCGTTTGCCCAACGGCTATCGAACGCAGCTCGGCTCGCTGGGCACCTCCCTGTCCGGCGGCCAGCGGCAGCGGCTCGGACTCGCCCGCGCACTGTTCGGCACCCCCTTCATCGTGGTGCTGGACGAGCCCAATTCCAACCTTGACGCTGAAGGCGAAGCAGCACTGACAGCGGCCATTCAAGGCGTTAAACAGCGTGGCGGCATCGCCGTGGTGGCGGCCCACCGTCCAAGCGCTCTGGCGGCCGTTGATCTTGTGGCGGTTATTCAGAACGGCCGGTTGGCCGCCTTCGGACCGAAGGACGAAGTTATCGGCAAATCTAACGTGCGGGCAGTGCATTCTGCTAAGCCGCCGACGAAGGAGGCATCGGTCGGATCATGATTAACGTCAAAGGCACTAAGAACGCCTTACCCGAAGCTGACGCCTCGCAGCGCTACGTTCTGAAGAGTGGCGACGAGGTCTCTGGGACACCCCGCGTGATCGTCGGCTTACTCATGGGGATCGCTGCTTACCTGGGTTCGATCTTCTCCTGGGGTCGGGAGAGCGACCCCCAATCGCAGCCGGAAGAGCCAGCCGCCGGTGCGGCGGAGGCCGAAAGCCAAGAGGGCATGGTTGACGATATCGCCACCCCGCAACCATCGCCTGATATGCCTAATCCCGAACCTCCCGGTTCCGCAACGCCGCCGGCTGCTGATGCTCCAGGATCATCGCCCCTACGCTACCAGGGCGAAAGCGAAGGCGCACCCGCAGTCAAACCGGCAAGCGGCAATGCAGCCGCTGACAGGATGGATCGAATGGACGGCAGCCCCGGCACACTGTCTATCAACAGTGCTAATCCCGCTGGTCATCGTTCTTCTTCACCCCGGAACGACAACCCCCCCGCCGAAGGCAATAACCCCACGGATGGCGATGGTTCTACCGATAGCGATGGCTCCACGGATAACGACAGTTCTACGGATAGCGACCCACTCGACCCCGAAGGTGAGGATAACGATGCCGAGGCGCCACCTGGCGGCAACCGTGCTCCGCGCGTGTCAGGCCCCGTTTATCTGCTGGATGTGGCACCTTGCGCGGCACTCGTCATCGCTCTCAGTGATCTGCTGAGCAAGGCAGAGGACCCGGATGGCGACGCCCTATCGGTACAAAATGTGACGGTATCCTCCGGCACGCTGACGCAAACGGAAGGCGGTTGGGTGTTCCAGAGCGGAAGGGGGCAACCGGGGCCAGTGACCGTCACTTATCAGATCACCGACGGCGAGTTGATGACCGATGCCGTCGCCCACTTTTCTGTTGTTGAGCCGCCCGTTATCGCAGGAAGCGCGGCAGACGACATGCTTCTGGGCAGCCTGTGTGCCGATGAGATCGACGGCGCAGGTGGCGATGACAACATTGATGGACGGGCTGGCAGCGACGTCATCAATGGAGGAGCGGGCGACGACCACATTGTTGCCGGAGACGGTGATGACGTGGTGTTCGGCGGCGATGGCAATGACATTATTTTTGGCGGCGCGGGGAACGACCATCTTTTCGGTGGTGCAGGCGACGACAGGCTATTCGGTGGAGACGGCGATGACGTGATCTTCGGCAACGCCGGTGAGGATCATCTGAACGGCGGAGACGGCGACGATTTGCTGCTCGGGGGCGAGGGTAACGACGTGCTTATGGATGGTGCGGGTCGCGACAAGGTGTTCGGTGGCATGGGTAGCGATCGGGTGGTGGCGGCACTTGATGCGGAGGATGACGTGTACGACGGCGGTGAGAACTCGGACACCCTCGACTACAGCCACGCAACGGAAAGTCTCGTGGTCGATCTTGTGAACGGCGTCGCCAGCGGCGTAGAAATTGGCCATGACGCCATCACCGGTTTCGAGAAAGTGCTGGGAGGCCGAGAAGCCGACCAGTTCATTCTCGGCAGTGAAGCGGTCTCGCTCACGGGCGGCACGGGTGATGACGTCTTTGCGTTCGCCAGCGCCGGTGGGGTTCAAGCGAAAGCCGCTTCGCACGTGATTATGGATTTTGGGGTGGGAGACCGTATCCGCATCTCTGAATACGAGATTTTCTGGAAGGTCGATGACGAGCCGGAAGATCGTTTCGAACATATCTACCGCGATAACGACGATGACGATTCGCCCATACGATATCGGCACGACCGGGACGATGGAAGCGAGTGGACCGTGATCGAGACCGACTTCGAGGACGATGAGTTGTGGGCGGCGACCGTCACGCTGCACGGAAGGCACAAGCTGTCGTGGTCAACAGAGCGTGACGATGGTCACGAGTGGCTATCTTAGGAGCACACAATGAGCACATATGATCCTTCCGGCACGCCTCTTTTAGAGGAAAAAGCCAAGCGCTTACCGAATCCAGAAAACGCTTTTCGGCTCGGCCCGCGTGTTTTTGTGGGCACGGCACTTGCCCTGTTTCTGCTATTGGGCGCCGGTGGCTGGGCCGCGAGCGCTCAGCTAAGTGGGGCTGTCATCGCGCAAGGGTCTGTGACGGTAGATCAGAACCTTAAGTCGATACAGCACCGTGACGGTGGCATCGTCAGCGAGATAGGCATTAGAGAGGGGGACTTCGTCAATGCTGGAGAGGTACTGATCCGGCTCCAAGACACCCAGACGAAGGCGGAGCTTTCAATCGTGCGTTCTAAACTCGTGGAGTTGGCGATCAGGAGAGCGCGACTTATGGCAGAGCGAGACGGGCTTGCGGCCATCGAGTTCCCGTCCGATTTAGACGCAGACGAAGCGCCGGATGTCTTCCTCGGTGAAACACGCCTCTTCGAAGGCAATCGTGCAAATCGCCAAAGTAAGCAGCAGCAGCTTGAGCTCAGCATCGCGCAAATCGAAGAGGAGATAAAAGGGCTGGAAGCTCAGCAGCAATCGAAAGACGAGGAGTTTCGTCTCGTCTCGTCCGAATACGAGTCGAGCAGAGGCCTCGCTGAGAGAGGGATGATCGCACGTACACTCCTTGTTCCGATGGCGCGTGACAGGGCACGGATTTCGGGTGAGCGCGGCGAGATCCATGCATCCATCGCCAGAGCGAGAACCCGCATGAGTGAAATTCGTCTTCAGATTATTGCGATTGACGAGAACGCCCGTACCGAGGCGCAGCGGGAATTAAGTGCCGTAGAGGCGGAGTTTTCGGAGCTGCGTGACCGGCACATCGCCATCGAGGATCGGCTGGCGCGAACGGACATTCGTGCGCCGATTTCTGGAACCGTCAATGAGCTGAACATCCACACGGTAGGAGGCGTGATCACGCCAGCCGAAGAGCTTGCCACCATCGTTCCCGAAGACGCCAAATTGAAGGTCGAGGTGAAACTGGCGCCGATAACTATCGACCAAGTGTGGGTCGGCCAGCCGGTCAGGCTCCGTTTCACTGCCTTCAACCAGAGAACGACGCCGGAGCTCAAAGGCGAGATCGTCTATGTTTCTCCAGCGACGTCACGCGATGACGTGACTGGCGAGATCTACTACCTGGGCGATGTTGACGTTTCTGCAGAAGAACTTGAGAAGCTGGGGGTTACCACGCTGCTGCCTGGTATGCCAGTCGAAGTCTTTATCACGACCGAAGAGCGCACCGCACTGACGTACTTTGTTAAGCCTATTACCGATCAGTTCAGCAGGGCCTTCCGAGAAGAGTAAAGCAGCGTCATTTGCTTTGGAGCTAGGCTTTTCTCAGACGAAGCTGTAAGCTAGCCAGGATTGCCAGCCTCAGGGCTGGCTTAACGCAATGCTCATGTTGGCAAGGCGTACTTAGGTAAGCCAGTTAATATTGTCGCTATCAATTTGTACCTACGAAGCGCATGATGAGAACTATTTTTCATCGTCTATTGACGAGCAGTCAAAATGTTGCATCCGGCTTCATATCTGCAAATTATGGAGACCCCTATGGAAACCCTGCTCCTTACGCCTAACCTGCTTATTATCCGCAAGTTGGAAAACGTTTTGCTTCTTAAGGATAAAGAGAAACAAGCAATAAAAGATTTGTCAATAAAGACGATAACTCTTCATTCAGATCAAGATATAATGAAAGCTGGCGATCAGCCTACGCAATGTTGTCTTGTTATTGACGGATTTGCATGCGCCTATAAGCTAACTTCTGAAGGCAAACGTCAAATAATATCCCTGTATATACCCGGCGACATTCCTGATCTGCAAAGCTTACATTTGCCTTTTCTGGATATAAATATTGCCTCAATCACCCCCTGTATACTTGGCTTTATTGAGCACGACGATTTACGTAACCTCTGTGAGCTCCACCCGCGCCTTTCTGTCGCTCTTTGGCGTGAGACATTGATGAGCGCTTCCATCACACGAGAGTGGCTTTTGAATAACGGACAGCGGCCTGCCTATAACCGAATTGCCCACCTTATCTGCGAACTGTTAGTACGTCTTGAAGCGGTGGGTTTGGCGACAGAATCCACCTTTGATATGCCTGTAACCCAGGCCGAGTTAGCGGATGCGACAGGTATGACGCATATTCACATGAATAGAGTACTCCAGGCGCTTCGTACTGATGGGTTAATTAGTAATAATAAAAACCAGATAACCGTACCTGATTGGCAAAAACTAAAGGAAGCGGGGGAGTTCGATCCTCTTTATCTGCATTTAGTGCCAGAAACAGCACAAGATTGATTTAGCTCTTTATTCCTACTTCTATTTTGTCAATTTGCTAATAGGGTGAATATAATTCTCTTTTGAATTTCGCAGGAAAATGTTGCGTATTTTTTATCTCGCCTTTATGTACGTAAGAAATCCAAAAGAATGGAGTAAGGTTTTTGATTTTAGTTAATATTATATAGCTATTGTGATGCCGCTTTGTTCATTTAGCCAGTATAAGAGGGGGCAGCTAAACGTTTCAGTTAAACAAGGTGCTTGGCCAGGTGGCATTTTCTTGCAAAGGTATCTGTATTGTCTACCTTGGAAAATACTAGGCAGTGATTTCACACTTTCAGGGATGTAGGGCTGCCTTGGTTAGTAGCGTCCCTAACATTCCCCAGCAAGACTTGGGCTGATGTGCAAGAACACAAATGGCCTGGATCGAACTGAACAGGTCATTCTAAATCACTGACACAGCGGATAAGCCTGAGGTAATCAAGGAGCGGTGAAATGACTTCAGTATTTATCAATCGGATTGCCACTGCTGTTCCGGACTTTGATATACATAGCAAATTTATCGAATACTGTCCGCGCCTGCTGCCGGATAAACGTTCGGTAAAAGTGTTTCAGCGGATGGCGGAAAGGGCACAGATAGAGCATCGATACTCGTTCCTGGAACCCCATTTAGATGAAGATAAATTGGACCTAGGAGGCTTCTATAAAAATGAAGCTTTTCCTGACACTCAGGCGCGCATGCAGTTTTACGAACGCTTCGCTTTCACCTTGGCGAAGCGCGCACTGGATCAACTTGACCTCTCTAGCACCACCCACTTGGTGACGACTACCTGCACTGGGTTTTATGCGCCGGGACTGGATCATCAATTGATTCACCATTATGGGCTGCCTGGGAGTGTCGAACGCACCAATGTCGGCTTCATGGGCTGTTACGCTGCGATTAATGCGCTTAAGTTAGCTCGACACATTGTTCGCTCGGAGCCAGACGCTAAAGTGCTGGTACTCAATCTTGAGCTCTGCACCTTGCATCTTAAACCCACGGGAACGCTCGAAGAGATTTTGTCGTTCGCCATTTTTTCCGATGGTTGTGCCGCAAGCATCGTGGCGGCAGAACCGGCTGGTCTCGAGATACAGGGTTTCAACACGGATGTGCTACCGGAAACGGAAGCATTAATTACTTGGCGTATTGGCAATCAAGGCTTCGATATGCAGTTGTCGGGGAAAGTGCCCAGCGTTATCGCCAGTCACTTACCGTTGATGATGACTAAGCTGCTGGATGGTTATCAACGCAGTGATATCGCGCACTGGGCTATTCACCCCGGTGGGCGCACGGTATTAGATGCTGTAAAAGCAGGGGCAGAGCTTGAGGAGAATCAACTGACGGCATCGCGGGAGGTGCTTAGAAAGTTTGGCAATATGTCGTCAGCCACTATCATGTTTGTGCTTCAGGCAATGATGAACAACCCCAAGAAACTGGGCCCAGGCCTTGCCATGGCCTTTGGGCCTGGGCTAACGGTCGAAAGCATGCTTTTTGACCTTAAGGGATAAGGCAGTTATGCCGGATTTCAGTCAGCGCAGCGATGAGAAGGAGCTTATGGATGAAGAAGATATCTCTTTCGAAGAATTCCACGATTGCCTCATCGGTCTTGAGCGTATCAATCATCTAACGTTAGCGTATCGTCCTACCTTGCAATGGCTTCGTCCTTGGGTCGAAAACAGTGAACGGCTCTTTGTACTGGATGTAGCCAGCGGCGGTGGGGATATGTTGCGACAGATCGCCAAGGAGTGGCCTGAACGAACGGCTGCCGAAAACGGTTACCGTATGGTCGGTGTTGATCTAAACCCCTGGGCTAAAAAATCTGCCGAATCATGGCCGTCATCCTCAGCCATCTGTTATCAAACCGCGGATGTGTTTGAGTTCGAGCCAGACCAATCCATTGATCTGATTATATCGTCGTTATTTACGCACCATCTTACCGATAAGCAGATTGTCGAATTTATGCGCTGGATGAACCTTCGTGCGCGCAAAGGCTGGTTTATCAATGATCTACATCGGCACCCTGTTCCCTATTATTTTATTAAGTCAGCGACTGCCCTGTTTAGCCGCAACCGATTGATTCGCCATGATGCCGCCGTCTCGGTGGCACGTGCCTTAACCGTGGCTGACTGGCAACGTCTGATCAGCGAAGCGGGGCTTGATGAGCATGTGCGTGTAAAGTGGTTTTTTCCGTTTCGTATCTGTGTTTCCTGCCACAAAGAAGCTCACTGTTGATGGATGAAGAAGCAGTCATTATAGGCGGCGGCCCAGCAGGGTCGGCAGTGGCGATTGAGCTATCCAGGCACGGCATTCCGGCACGCGTACTGGAGCGTAAACCGGGCCCGCACCACAAAGTGTGCGGTGAGTTCATTAGCTATGAAGCTGCTCACTACCTTGAAGACCTAGGGATAGATTTAGCGGCATTAGGGGCCGAACCCATTCGCTACGCTCGGTTTTACAATGGCGAGAGTGAGCTTAGCTTCAAATTGCCTTTTACCGGGTGGAGTTTATCTCGATACCGATTGGATAACGCTCTGCTTGAGCAGGCCAAAACTGCGGGAGCAGCCGTTGAACGTGGCACGACAGTCAGGCATTTAACGCGCACTGACGATGAGTGGAGGCTGCTTACCAGAAACCGACATAGCACCCGCTCAGCGTTTTCAGCAAAAGCGGTGTTTCTGTCCACTGGCAAGCATGAACTGCGCGATTGGAAGCGCCGAGTCCGCACCCCTCGCCACCATGATTTCATTGGTTTTAAAATGCATTTTAGCCTCAGCTCAATGCAGCAGAACCCATGGCAGGAAACGGTTGAAGTTCATTTATTTGAAGGGGGTTACGCCGGCTTGGAGCCGATAGAGAAGGGTGGTGTTAATCTTAGTTTTTTAGTTAGGCAGGATATCTACAAGGCGTGTGGCAGCCATTGGCCTGGTTTGCTTGATTGGTTGAGTAATACGTCATCCCACATGGAGCAGCGCCTTACCAATTTAACGCCTTGCTGGCGTGAGCCCTTGGCAGTTTCCGGTGTACCTTATGGTTATCTGCGCTCCCCTGGTGACTCGCAGCCAGGCCTGTTCCCGCTGGGGGATCAAGCAGCGGTTATCCCGTCGTTTGCTGGTGATGGCATTGCAATTGCCCTGCACACGGCTTCCCTTGCAGCCACCATTCACGCCTCAGGTGGCGATTCCAATATGTATCAACGCTTGGCCTACACCGATCTAACGCGACCGGTCCGCAATGCAGAACTACTGGCGAGCTTGCTCTCTTATCGCTTAGGGCGAAAGGCGGCCTTCCTATGTGCACAGCTATGGCCAGCAATGCTGAGAGAAACAATACTTCATACGCGGGTTGGCCTATCTCTCCACAGTCGATAGCTGCCTGCTTGTTGTAAAATCGGCATTGAAGCGATTAGCTAAGATGATTTACTTATCAAACCAATTCAGGTTAGTGATCATCACTCCGGTTGCGGAATTCACGATTTTTTCTTATTAATTACTACGCATTAGGCTACATTTATGCGAGGTTAGCGGCCAATCATTAAGCAAGACCCATCATAAGTGCAGGGAGCATTCACTAAAGTGGAATGCATGAATCGTACAATATTTGCGGCAACCTGACTAAGCTCGACCGGGACTCCTTCGGTCGCCGTTGCTGCGTTTGAGAGGTTTCATGTTTTTAAAGCTTCTTTTGTGGGCCAGCCGAGTGCTGGTTCTTTTGATGGTGGTGGTATGCCTTCTACCTTTGTTACCTAGTGGTCAGTGGTGGGTAAGACTGTGGGATTTTCCTCGTTTGCAGTTAACCGCCGCGTTGGTGTTTCCGCTTCTTCTGTTAGCTATCCATGCGTGGCTCAAGCGTCCACGAAAAGAGCATGCCGCCTGGGTAGCCGTTATCCTGGCCATTGCTGGGTGGCACCTTTACCACATCTTGCCCTTTACCCCCGTTTGGCCCACCGAGGTTCCGTCGGCGGAGATGAGGTCCGATGATGACCGGACAACATTAAAAGTGCTGACCGCGAATATTACCTTCAAAAACAATCACTATGCCGAATTGTTAGATATGGTTCGGCGTGAGGATCCAGATCTCTTACTGTTGATTGAAGTTGATAGCGCGTGGGAAGAAGGGTTGGCACCGCTGGACGACGATTACGATTATCGGGTAGGAGAGGTGCGTGATGAAGGCCAGGGGCTGGTGCTTTGGTCGCGTTATCCGTTTCTGGAGGAGCAAGTGGAACACTTAGTCTCTGAGCGCAGGCCGTCGGTTTTCGCCACCCTTGATGTTCCCAGTATGGGGTCCGTGCGGTTTGTGGGGGCTCATCCTGTGCCACCTGGCCTTGAAGAAGATATCAAGAGCGACGAAGATACCGAGGCCCGACGGGACAGCCGTGAACGCGATGCGGAACTGATGCTGATAGCCAACCATGTGCAAGAAGACCCGGATAACCGCTGGATCGTTACGGGTGATTTTAACGATGTAGGCTGGTCGCATACCACGCGGCTGTTTGCCGATTTGAGCGATCTAAAAGATCCACGTCGTGGCCGACGATTGCTGAGTACTTACCATTCCGCGTACCCGTTTTGGCGCTACCCGATCGACCATCTGTTTGTTTCTGACGGGCTTCACCTTGTTGAGCTTGAACGGGTCAAAGTGATTGGCTCCGACCACTTCGGGATCGTTACGACGCTTGCTGTTGGGCGCAAAGACCAGGAAAAGCCCGAAGCGTCAGAGGAAGAAGAGGAGGAAGCACAAGAAATGGTCGAAGAGGGTGAAGAAGACGCCGCCGAGCATGATGCGGGTGCTTCAGAGTAGGGCAGCTTATGATTGAGCTAAGTGCTTGATCTGGCATTGCGTTAATCAGAGGCTTCCTAGCCCGGATTTCTCATAGCACCTCAGCCAGTACCGCACCCAAGACGTAATGCCACTAAAATCTATTGGCACGGCTTAAATTGCCTACTTTTTAACCACTTTCCGCCGTTCAGACACACTTCCCCCTTTCCCCCATTGCGTCGGGCCGGGGGCGCCCGAGCATTCAGTTCGGCACCAACTGCCTGACGAGATCGGATAGTTCCGCTTTATAGGGGTAGCTGTCACACATCAACACCCGGATTCGGCGCGTATTGCGGATGATGACCGCGCCCACTTTGATGAGTTTGAGCCTTAGGTTGCTTGGGCACATGCGCTGAAAGGGGGCTTCTTCAGGTAAGTGCGTAAGCGCTCGAACAGCGTATAGGCAAAGCCCGACAAGATGAGCCGCCACTGATTGGCCCACCAGTGCGTACTGGAGGTCCGGTCAGCAAACAGGCTCAGTTGTTGACCCTTGATTCGGTTTTCCATGTCGCCCCAAGCACAGTACTGCTCGTAGAAAAGCTTGAAGCCGTCGTCGTAACGGGAGCTGATGATAAACCGGGGGTTGGAGCGCTGCTCGCTTTCTTCTATACGAGCGACCACCCAGCGTGGGTATTTCCAAGAGTGTGCTTGATACG